>Ga0153994_1000039_pt1 | contig 98264 bp, 92 predicted proteins | sample TSNC078MetaG_FD_104735 | JGI IMG/M metagenome (GOLD analysis project Ga0153994, IMG submission 104735) | Attine ant fungus gardens microbial communities from North Carolina, USA - TSNC078 MetaG | ecosystem: Host-associated > Fungi > Mycelium > Unclassified | place: USA: North Carolina, Lumber...
GGCACCAGGGACGGCGTCGTGTTCGAGGCGCATCCAGGAGAGACGGTCGTCTGCCCTCCCGGCGAGGAGCACTGGCACGGAGCGACGCCGGAGCTCTTCATGCAGCACCTCGCCATCTGGGAGACGGACGGGAGCGGCGCTCCGGAGACGACCTGGCTGGAAGAGGTGACGGAGGAGCAGTACTCGGCCGCGCGCACGCGCAGCGCATAGCCCGCTAAGGCCGGGCGTCGGCGAGATCGTCGGCGTCCGCGTCGGCGTCGGCTACGGCCAGGTCGAAGTCCTCCTCCATCAGCGCACCGTTCACGGCTCCACCGGTGAGTGCGCCGGCTCCGACCGCCATCGGCACCGTCGCCATCGGGTTCACGACATTGCCGGCCGCCCAGACGCGCGGGTGCCCGGTCTTCCCCGCCTGATCGACGGTGAGGAACGAGCCGAGCCCCATCGGGAACTCGGTGCGCGGCAGCTCGAGCGCGGCGAGGAAGCCATCGTGGGGCCTCGGGACACCGGCCGTGAACAGTGCGTCGAGCTCCGTCACCTGCCCGTCCGCGGTGCGGACCCCGGTGACCTGCGCGCCGTCGCCCAGCACCTCGACCACCGGGGACGCGACGAGCGCGACGTTCCGCGCACGCAGTCTCCGCGCATCCACGGGGTCGATGGGCCCTGCCCCTGCCGAGAACAGCACGACGCTGTCGCTCCACTGCCGCACGAGCCGCGCCTGGTGCAGCGCCATCGGCGACGTCGCGAGCACGCCGAGGCGCGCGCCGCGCACCTCCCAGCCGTGGCAGTACGGGCAGTGCAGCACCGTCTTCCCCCAGCGCTCCGCCAAGCCGGGGACGGCAGGCAGCTCGTCGGCGATGCCGGTCGCCACCACCACGGCGCGAGCCGTCTCCACCCTGTCGTCCGCGAGCGTCACCGTCAGCCCGCCCTCGGCGTCGGCCACGCTCTCGACGACGCCGTCCAGGAACTCGACGCCGTACCCGGTCGCCTCCTCCCTGCCCTTCCTCACGAAGTCTGCCGGCGCCGCACCCTCGTTCCCGAGCACGCCGTGCATATGCGCGGCGAAGCGGTTGCGCGGGAGCCCTGCGTCGATCACGAGCACCCTGCGTCGCGCCCTGCCGAGCAGCAGCGCGGCGGACAGGCCGGCGGCGCTGCCACCGATGACGATCGCATCCCGAGCGGTGGTGGGGTCTGGAGTGTTCATCTGGCCAGTCCAGGCGATCCGTGACAGAATCGCAAGCGTGCTTGCGGAATTGGCAAGCACAGACCTCGACAGACGGGACAGTGGATGCGCGAAGAGCTGGCACAGGTCGGCCCCAGGCTGCGGGTGGTCAGGCGCTCCCGCGGCTGGACCCTCGACGAGCTCGCCTCGCGCGCCGGAATGTCGGCGAGCACCCTCTCGCGCCTGGAGTCCGGCAAGCGCCAGGCGAGCCTGGAGCTGCTGCTCCCGCTGACCAGACAGCTCTGCATCCGCGTCGACGACCTCATCAGCGTCGACGCCCCCGATCCGCGCATCCATCGCCCGGTGATCCGGCGCGACGGGCTGATCATCGCACCGCTCGCCCCGGAGGGTTCGCCGGTGCACACGTACAAGATCACCTACCCTCCCGTCGAGACGCTGCCCGAGTTGCGCGTGCACGACGGCTACGAGTGGCTCTACGTGCTCTCGGGCCGGCTGCGCCTCCGGCTCGGCGACCAGGACCTCACGCTCACCCGCGGCGACGCCGCCGAGTTCGACACCCGCACCCCGCACGCGATGTCGGCGGCGGGCGGCAAGCCGGCGCAAGTCATCAGCATCTTCAACGACGAAGGGGCGAGGATGCACACCCACGCGCCCACCGCGCAAGACGACTGACCCTCTCGCGGTGCGCCGGCACGCGTTCACGGAGTCGGATTCGAACACCTCGCCGCGGCCGTTGTAGCGTCGTCCTATGCCTCCGACCCTCGTGATCGCCCGCGCCGACTTCGCCTCCCCCGCCCTGCGCGAGTTCCTGCAGGCGCACCTGGACGACATGGAGCCGACGGCGCCGCCGGAGAGCAGGCACGCCCTCGACCTGGCGGCGCTGCAGGCGCCGCGCGTCCGCCTCTGGACGGCACGGGATGGGGACACGATCGTCGGCACGGCGGCCCTGGCTGCGCTCGAGGAGCCTGGCCACGAAGAGCTCAAGAGCATGCGCACAGACCCGTCGCGTCGCGGCGAGGGCATCGCCGCGACGCTGCTGGAGTTCGTGCTCGGCGACGCACGCGAGCGCGGCGTCGAGCGGGTGTCCCTGGAGACCGGCTCGATGGAGTTCTTCGCCCCGGCCAGGCGGCTGTACGCCCGGGCGGGCTTCGTGGAGTCCGGCCCGTTCGGCTCGTACACGGACGATCCGAACAGCGCGTTCCTGACCCTGGCGTTATAGGCTGGGCGCCGCCGATCCGATCGGCATCGCCGGCCGACGAAGGGGAGACCGACCGTGATCACTGTGCACCTCCGCTACCAGATCGACGACGCGAAGCTCGCGGAGTTCACCGAGTACGGCAGACGCTGGATCCGGCTGGTCCAGAAGCTGGGTGGCGACCACCACGGCTACTTCATGCCGAGCGAGGGGGACAGCGACGAGGCGTTCGCGCTGTTCACGTTCCCGTCCATGGCCGAGTACGAGAAGTACCGCACGGCAGCTGCGACGGACCCGGAATGCGTCGCCGCCGTGCAGTACGCGCGCGACACCGGCTGCATCCGCCGCTACGAGCGCCGCTTCACGACGCCGGTCTTCGAGTAGGCGTTCGCCGGCCGTGCTGTGCGTCTCCGCTCAGGCGAGCCGTGCATCCAGCCAGTCGAACATCCGCTGGTCGACGAGCGAGCGGGCGAGCGGCTCGCAGTGGAAGTTCGCGCCCTCCTCAGCGGTGAACGGGACAACGGTGGAGACGCCGGGGGTGAGTTCGGCGAGACGGCGGGACTGGCCGGGCCAGAACTGTTCGTCCTCCGGGTCGGTGATGAGCAGCGGTGTCCTGATCGAGGACGCGACGTTGTCGAGACGGTAGTTGAGGACCGCGGTGATCGTGTCGAAGTAGCCGTCCTTCTGGTACGGCCGCGCGCGGAACTCCCAGGTGCGCGCGAGGTCTGGCGAGAACTTCATGGCGAGCTCCATGTCGCGGTCGAACTTCTCCCTCTCGCCCTCCGCCAGCAGCTTCAACATGCTCTTCGGCAGATGCCCCGTCCACGAGGTGGACACATCCACCACGCCAGGATCGACGACGGCCGCGGCGATCCGATGCTCGAACGCGAGCGCCCGCGGCACCCAGTAGCCACCCTGGCTGATCCCGTAGATCGCGATCTTGTCGCGGTCGACGTCATCCCGCCCGAGCAGGTAGTCGACGACCGGAGTGATCACGGCCTCCCAGTCGTGCCGGAACGGCATCCCATGCTCGAACAGCATCGCCTGCTGGCCTGGCCCGTCGAACATGAGCACGTTGTACCCGCGCTGCAGCGCCCCGGCTCCGCCACTCGCCCACAGAGAGCTGATGGCGCCGTCGCTGCCGTTGTTCATGACGAGCGTGCGCCCCGATCCTGCCAGCCCCCACGGACGGAAGAAGTAGCCGGGCAGCGTCGTGCCCTCATACGGGATGCTCACCCGGTGGATGGAGACGGGCGTGGTGTCCACGAACCGGTCCCACGCGGCCCGGTGCGCGCGGAACGTCGAGAGCAGGGCATCCGACGACGGCAGCGACGCCACCGCGTTGAGGGCCGTGCCGAGGTAGGTGGCCGCGCGCAGGTAGGAACGCGAGGCACTGATGTCGTTCCCCGCCGCGGCCTGGTCGTCGCCCGCCGCGCGGATGCGCGACCCGAGCGCCAGCCACGCCGCGAACCACGCCTCATGGTCGTGCTCGCCGACGGACTCCACCGCCGCAAGCACCTCCCCGGTGTCCGCGGCGCCCGAGAACGCGTGCCCGAGCACGACACGCAGCTCGAAGTCGAAATCCGGGTTGTGGAAGAACCCGTCGGAGAACGGGCCGTGCGAGTGGTGCGGGCGCTGCTGGCGCTGCGGATGCTGCGGATGCTGCGGATTCGAGCCGAGAGCCATGTCCGGCCTCCTTCGACGACGCGATGATGACTCGGTGCTGACGAGGTGGATCTGGTTCGGAGCCTAATCCTGTGCCGCGGTCGGCGCTATGGGGTCTGGCGTGGCTGGTCCCGGTCCTCGCGTGTCATTGGCGAGGCGCACACGGTGATAGCCCACCTAAAGCGTCCTACCGTGAGGCGCCTGGCACCGAGGGCGCGACAGCCGTTGCACCCTATGCAGCCAGCTCGTCACGCACGCGTTGAGCGAAAACCCGCGCTCCGCTGCGCGAGAGCCGATCCAGCAGTTGCGCGGGTTCGACCGGCGGACGCTTCATCGCGGCCGCCTGCTCGGTAATGATTCGGCACGCGCCCTTCGGTGAGAGGTCGAACTGGTCGAGTAGGAACTCATCGAGCCGGACAGCTTTGAGTCCAAGAGCACCAAGCGCGCGGTCTGGAAAGTCTTTCGTGTTCTCCGTCACGATCACGTCGGCCCTGCCAACCAACGCGGCCGCCACCACGTGCGCGTCGTTCGGATCCGGAAGCTCGATGGAGTTCACCAGCGTTTCCCAACCCCTGACCAGGGCATCGTCGAATGCCTCGTTCATCGACCTGAACCGGCTAAGAAACCGATTCGGGTCGACGTCTGGGTGAATGCGCTCCAGAGCACGCTGAGCCTCGTCAATGACCTTCGCGGACCACAGGGGCCGGAACGCTCCATTGTCAGCCATCCGAAGCATCGTGTCGCACGGTGCGACGGGCACCAGGACGCACGCGTCCAGAAAGGCCGAGAAGATGGCCAACGCTACGACTTCCGCGCCGCAGCCAAGGCATCTTGATAGGCGTCAGCGTCCACGTCGTATAGACCATCCTCGTCCGCCTGACGAGTCAACTCATCGAGGCGGGCGCGCCGATCCGCCCTCTTGCGCTCCCGATATGCGAGCACATCGTGTAGTCGCAGGCGGCGATGGCGCGAGTCCCCCAGGCGATCGAACGGCAGTTCATTCTCGTCGAGGAGTCGGACGAGCGTGCTGCGGCTCACACCGAGCAAGCTGGCAGCTTGCTGCGTCGTCAACTGCCGATCGATCGGTTCAACGCTCACGGATTCGCCGTGCTGCATCGCCTTCACGACCTCTCGCAGCACATCGTATGCCTCCATGGGCAGAGGGATTTGCTCGCCGTCGGGGCCAACCAGGACAGCGGGCGCCGTGTGGTGCTCAAGGAACTGCGCTAGGTCCAGGAGTTCGCGGAGATCCTGCGGCGGGTCAACGACAACTGGGTCCTTGCTCCTTGCGCGTGTGTTAGCGATCATGAATAGATTATCGCCCAAAACGTTCAAAACGTCCATATCGTTCATCGCGTCCAGCGAATCCTGACCGGGCACCCGACCGCCCCCTATGCTGTGCGCATGAGCACGAAGAGCAAGCAGGGGCCGCATCGGGAAGAGACGCTCGACATCGGGGCGGGAGTCGGGCGGGGTGCGTGGGGTGCGTTCGCCGGGCTGATCGTCGCGGTGCTGATCGCGTATCCGCTGTCGGCGTGCATCGCGTTCGCCACGCATCCGGCAACGCAGAAGCTGTTCGGCGGGAGGCTCGAGTCGGCGTCGCAGTTCGGGTTCCAGGCGTTCTGGTGGATTCTGGCTCTGGGGTGCCTTGCGCTGCCGTTCCTGGTCGGCTTCGGAATCGCGAAGCTGTCGAAGCGCACCCTCGGGGTCATCGGCGGGATCGTCGGGATCTTCCTCATCCTGGTGATCGTGTTCGGGCAGGTCTTCGCGTTCTGAGCCGTTTCGACCTGACTCGCCGGATCGTCAGACTGACGGGGATGCGGGGAGACGCACCGTGACGCGGCCTCCGGCACCGGTGCCGGCGCCGCCGACGCCGTCGTTGCTCACCGCGACCGTTCCCCGGTGGCGTTCGACCACCTCGGCGACGAGGGCGAGGCCCAGGCCGTAGTGGCGCGCGACCTCGTCGGTCGCCCGTGACGATGCGAAGCGCTCGAAGACGCGGCGGTCGGCTCCGTCCGCGAAGCCGGGGCCGTCGTCGCTGACGCTGAGGATCACCGAGCCCCTGTCTCGCCTGGTTTCGACGAGGACGCGGGATGCGGCGTGGTCCACCGCGTTGTCGACCAGCGCCACCACCATCCTCCGCAGCGAAACGGGGGCGCCGGACACGACGGCCGGCGTCGGCGCAGCCCCACCGTCCGACACGGCCACGCCCGCGGACTCCGCCACACCCGCCTCGCTCCCGCCACCCGCCTCGTTCCCGCCGCGCGTCTCGATCCGCACCCCGCGCTCCACCGCGCGCGCCTCCGCCGCCCGCGCCACAGCGGCGGCCACGGCGCCGAGGTCCACCTGCTCCGCCTCCGTCGCCTGGCGCGGGTCGGCCGCGATCAACAGGTCTTCGACGATCTCGGTGAGGGCCTTGCTGTCGTCGACGATCTCGTCGATGCCCGACCGCACCTCCTGGTCGACGGCGGGGGACGCATCCCGTGCCCTGCGGCGCACCAGCTGGGCGCGCGTGCTGAGCAGCGTCAGCGGGGTGCGCAGCTCGTGGCTCGCGTCGGCGACGAAGCGCCGCTGCAGGGCGAGCGCGTCGGCCAGCGGTCGCATCGCTCGACGGGCGATGAACACGGCGATGAACGCGGCGGCGACAGCGGCGACGATGCCGGAGATGACGAGAGCGACGACCAGCCGGTTCAGCTCCTCCTGCTGCTCGGCGAGGCTATAGGAGATCTGCACCACCTTGCCGCGGCGCACGTCCGTGACGGTCAGATAGCTGATGCCGTCCGCCTGAATGGTCGACGTCTCCGCCGGTCCGCCCGCCTCGACGCGGGAGAGGGCCGCCTGGTCCGGCAGGCCGTCCGGCATCCCGGGCGAACTGTCCGTGCCCTGCGGCGAGATCACCGTGATCAGCAGGTTGCGCGGGGCGTCGTGCACGGAGTCGACCATGGATGCGTCGGCCAGCGTGCGTTTCGCCGACTCCGCCTGGCCGGCCGAGACGACCGCGTAGACCACGAAGCCGAGCACGGCGAACAGCACCAGGATGACCGCGGTGAACTGCACGGCGAGCCTGGTCGCGGCGGACCGGGCCTCCCTGCGCTCCGGCGACGTCACGATGCCGACCCCATCCGGTAGCCGAGGCCGCGGACGGTCTCGATCAGATCGCGGCCGAACTTCTTGCGGAGGTGGTGCACGTAGGTGTCGACCACGCCGGGGTCGTCTGCGTCGGCGAAGACGCTCTCCAGGAGCACAGCGCGGGAGAACACCTGCGTCGGGCGCCTGGCGAGCTGTTCCAGCAGCGCCGACTCGCGCTCGGAGAGGACGACGCGCTCGCCCTCCGCTGTGACCACCGTCCTGTTTCCGACGTCGAGCATTCCGCCGCGGAAGCGCACAGCGGAGGCGGCGGAGCCAGTTGATGCACCCCTGCGCCTCAGCACGCGCAGCCTGGCCAGCAGTTCGTCGATGTCGAACGGCTTCGCCAGATAGTCCTCCGCACCGCCGTCGAGGCCCTCGACCCTGTGGGCGGCATTGCCGAGCGCGGAGAGGATCAGGACGGGGACCGTCGCACCGCTGGCGCGCAGACGGCGCAGCACGTCGAGCCCGTCGATGACCGGGAGCCCCCGGTCGAGCACGATCACGTCGACCTCCTCGGTCAGCCCGAGGTGCAGGGCGCGCTGGCCGTCCTTCGCCACGACGACCTCGTAGCCCTCCGAGGCGAGCAGTTCGGTCAGCATCCCGGCCAGGCGTGCGTCGTCCTCGGCAACCAGTACGCGGGGTGTCCCGTTCACTGTCGCAGTATAGGTGTCCGCCCCCTGCTCCATCCCGTTCACGCCAGTGGATGCGCGAAGTCGATGACACCGGCCCCGAGCAGTTCCCCGGCGTCGGTGAGGGCCAGCACGCCGCGAGCGCCGCGCAGCACAGCCCAGTCGATCCCGGCAGGGCCGATGGCGAAGACGGCTGTCGCGAGGATGTCGGCGGTGGTGAGGTCGTCGGCGATCACCGTCGCACTGAGCAGAGCGGTCGCCGGTGCGCCCGTGCGCCCATCCACGATGTGGGCGCCGCGCTCGTACGCGCCGGAGGTCGCGACGGCGGCGTTGCTCACCGACAGCACCGCGAGCATCGCGGCGGGGTCGGCGGGGGTGCGGACCCCGACGTTCCACGCATCCACCGCCGCCACGCCTTCCCCGGCACCGCCTTCCGCGTCACCCTGAGAACCGTCACCGCCAGGGCCGTCCCCGACCACCACGTCGCCACCCGCGTTCAGGCAGAACCGGCGCACCCCGCGCGCACGAAGCTCCCCGGCCGCCCGCGCGGCCGCCCAGCCCTTGACCACGCCGTCCAGATCGAGCGTCCCGTCCGGCCTGTGGATGCGGAACGCGCCACCCGACGCCCGCTCCGCCTCCTCGCCCAGCGCGATCGTCTCGGCCAGGTCCGCACTGAACGCGGCAGGGGCGAGCTCACCGCGGTTGGCAGCGCTCACCTCGCTGTCCGGCCGGTAGACGCTGAACCGCGCATCCGCCTCGCGCAGCACGGCGAAGGCGCGAGCCGCCGCGTCGGAGTGGTCGCCCGCATCCCGGATGTCGATGGACATCGGGATGCCCATGACGGTCTCGACGAACCTCACAGCTGGTCGATCGCCGACTGGAGGGACTGGATGTAGCCCTCCGAGGTGTACGTCGCGCCAGAGATGGTGTCGATCTTCGCGGACTGCGACGACATCGCCTCCTGGGTGAGCATCGGCACCGCCTGCTCGTTGATCGAGACGCTTCGCCTGTCCTGGTTCGGCGTCTGCAACGCGGTGATCGCCGTGATGGTCGAACCGGAGAACGTCACCTGGAGCTGGATGGGACCGTAGCGGGTGTCGACCGTGCTCCCCGTGATCACCTTGGTGGCCGACGCTGTCGCGGTCGACGGGGTCGACGTCGCAGACGGGCTGGGGGTGGAGGCGGACGAACCCGCGCCGGTGGACGTCGAACCGCTCGTGCCGGTCGACCCCGTTCCGGAGCTTCCCGTCCCCGAGCTCGTGGTCCCGGCGACGGCCGCTGTCGTCGTCGTGCCCTGCTCGCCGATGCCGTACAGCTTCAGGCCAATGGTCCCGCCCATCACCACGACGATCACCGTGAACAGGATCGTCCCGCGCCACTTCTTCTGACTCATGACATGCTCAGTTCTTCTCGGTGGATGAAGCGCCCGGGCATCCCGAGCTCTCGGAGGGTCAGTTCCGCCCTGTCCGCCATGCCCTCGGGGCCGCAGATGAAGGCCTCCCAGTCGCGCAGAGCGGGGATGAAGTTCTGCATCGCCGGCACATCGAGCGGGTCGTAGCCGAGCTCGCTGCGCCTGCCGGGCGCCGGCACCACGGTCACGCCGCGCATGGCCTGCAGTTCGGCGAGCAGAGCGAGGTGAGCCGTCGAGTGCGCGCGGTACAGGACGACGGGCTGCGCGCCGCGGTCGACCAACTCCTCTGCGAGCGCCCGGATCGGCCCGATGCCCGCTCCTCCCGCGATCAGCAGGATGCGCGACCTGCTCGCCCTGTCGGCGGTGAAGTGACCGAACGGTCCCTCCGCGAAGACGAGCGTGCCCTTCTTCAGGCCGGCCAGCCTGGTCGAGTGGTCGCCGAGAGCGCCGACCGTGATGCGCAGGTAGCCGTCGGACGGCAGGCGGGACACCGAGTACGGGTGCGCCGTGAGCAGGTGCCCCCAGGCCAGGAAGCGGAAGTTCATGAAGTTGCCTCCGCGGACGCCGAGGTCGCCCAGCCGGTGACCGCTGAGCCAGACGCTCGACACCCCCTCCGCCTCCTGGATGACCGCTTCGACACGCATCCGGTGACGCCATGCATCCATCGTCGGAAGCACGAAACGCCAGGTGAGCACGGCTGCGGCCGTCCCGAGGTACAGCGCGATCCACAGGATGCGGTTGACCGGCTCCCCGACGAAGTGCGCCCCGCCGCTGAGCTGGTGGAAGAAGGTGAGGAAGATCGCGACGTACGTGGTGACGTGCAGCCAGTACCAGACCTCGTACGACAGCTTCGAGCGGATCCACCTGGCACTGCTCAGCCCGACGACGAGGAACGCGATGGTGCCGATGAGCGCGGTCAGCATGTCCGGGTAGCTCTGCAGCATCGAGACGAACTCGTCCCACGGCATCGCCTTGTCGAGCAGTTCGCCGCCGACGACCATGAAGACGACGTGCGTGATCACCAGGAAGACCACGGATGCGCCGAGCGAGCGGTGCCAGGACACCAGCCGGTCGAGCCCGACCGCCCGCTCGAACCACGGCACCCTGGCGATCAGGAGCACCTGGGCGCAGACGAGGTAGGCGCCGAGCATCCCGCTCAGCTCGCCGACGGTGGTCGCGACGCTGGCGGGGGTGGTGGTGAACGTGGCAGGCACGGTGGCCCACCACATCCACAGCACCCCGACGAGACCGGCCGCCAGCACGATGCGGACGGTGAGGGAACGCCGCCGCCTGGCCGCGTGGCCGGCTGCGCGCGCTGCGACTCTGCGCGGTGTCGCGATCGCTGTCATGGTCTGATCTCCATGACATCAACGATCGCTGGTGATTCTTGCGCGATTCTTACTCCGGCTGGGGAGGGGCTGAGGCCTTCCTATGGGTTTGCCCAGCACGCAGCCCCTGCTGGTTCCCGCGCGTCCCGCGCGTCCCGCTGAACGCGACGACGATCACGATCGCAGCGAACAGCACGAGGCTCACCTGCCCCGTTCCGAAGCCCAGCCCGTGGCGCGCGTGCGACACGGCCAGCCAGTCCGAGATGGATGCGCCGAACGGCCGGGTGAGCACGTACGACATCCAGAACGCGGCCGTGCCGCCGAGGCCCCACCACCGGTATGCGGCGCCGGGGAGGGCGAACAGCACCAGGAACACCAGGCCGGACGCCAGGTAGCCGAGACCGAAGGTGACCGCGGTGAGGTCGCCGACCGCCGTGCCGAGCGCGAAGGTGGTCATCACCGCCGCCCAGTAGAAGAACTCGCGCGGCCTGGTGTCGATCGTGTGCACGGACAGGGTGCGCTGCGTGCCGTACCAGAGTGCGAACACCGCGGCCAGGATCACCAGGAACGCCGTGGTGGAGACCAGGTACGGCACGCCGAACTGCACGTGGATGACGTCGGCGACCATCGTCCCGAACACCGCCACCATCAGCACGGCGAACCAGTAGACCCAGGAGATGTACCTGCGCACGGCGAACTGCAGCACGAGGGCGACAGCGAGCACCAGCGCGGCGCCTGCCACCGCCACGGGCGGATCGATCTGGTGCACCAGGAAGTCGGAGGTGGTCTCCCCCATCGCCGTGGTCAGCACTTTCGCCACCCAGAACAGGGCGGTCACCTCTGGGACTTTGTTGCGCAGCACCAGCACACTCTGCCGAGTCGGTTCCAAGAAAGCGCTAAGGCGCATCCACTGGCCGGGCAGTATGGTGAGCGATCATGGACCGGGAAAGACAACGCCTGCTGCTGGTGGAGGACGACCAGCAGCTCGGCCCGCTGATCGAGCAGGTGCTCGCGGAGACCTACGATGTCACGCTGGTCGCCGATGGCGACGACGGGCTTCGCGTCGGTCTGGAGGGGAGCTTCGACGCGATCGTGGTCGACCGCAGACTCCCCGGGCTGGACGGGGTGACCATCGTGGAGACGCTGCGCGCCCGCCGGGTCGTCACGCCCATCCTGATGCTGACGGCGCTCGGCAGCATCGGCGACAGAGTCGACGGTCTGGATGCGGGCGCGAACGACTACCTGGTGAAGCCGTTCGAGTTCGACGAGCTGCTCGCCAGGCTCCGCGCGATCACGCGGACCTTCACCGGCGAGGGTCCGTCGCTGCCGGTGGGCGAATGGCAGTTCTACCCGGAGAGCCGCTGCATCTACTCGCCGTACGACGGGCGCATCCAGCTGACCGTGCGGGAGAGCGCGCTGCTGCGGCTCCTCGCGGAGAACCCGCTGCGCACGTTCACCCGCCGCCAGATCCTGAGCGAGGTGTTCGAGAGCGACGAGCAGCCGGGGACGGTCGACACCTACGTGCACTACGTGCGACGCAAGACGGACAAAGACCTGATCAGCACGGTGCGCGGCGAGGGTTACCGGCTGGGGCGGCCGTGACGCGCCGCGCAGAGAACGATGTGGATGCGACGGCCGTTCGTCGCGCATCCAGGGTGGTCGGCCTGCAGATCACCATCGCCTCCGGCGCGCTGGTCATCGCGGCGATCGGAGTGGCGTTCTTCTTCGTCCTCGACCAGCTCCGGCCGGCAGAGCTCGCGGAGAAGCCGCGGCCTGGCGAGCACAAGATCTACATCGACACCACAGAGGCGATGGTCGCGTTCGTCGTGGTCGGTGTGCTCGCCGTCGCGGTGGCAGGGCTCGCCAGCCTCATCATCACGCGCCGGGCCGTCGAGCCGCTCGGAAGGGCGCTGCGGATGCAGCGGGCGTTCGTGCAGGACGCGAGTCACGAGCTGCGCACTCCGCTGGCCGTGCTCGACGCGCGCCTGCAGATCCTGCAGCGCGCCCTCGCGGCCGACGACCCGTCCTCGCCGATCGTCGCAGAGCTGCGCACGGACACGCGCGCCCTGATCGACATCGTGAACGACCTGCTGCTCGCCGCGGAGCCTGTCCAGGATGCGCCGGCTGGCCCGACCCGCGTCCTCCCCGCTGTCGGCAGGGCCGTCGACGCGATGCGCGTGCTCGCCGAGCCGCACGGCATCCTGGTGCAGGTGGATGCGGACCCCGCGCAGGACCCGCAGGTCTCGATGCCTGCTGCGAGCCTGCAGCGCTGCATCACCGCACTGGTGGACAACGCCCTCGCCCACTCGCCGGACGGGTCGACGATCACGGTCGCGGTGCGGGTGCAGGGGCGGGCGGTGCTGCTGACGGTGACCGACCAGGGCGGCGGGATCCAGGGGATCGACCCCCGACGGATCTTCGACCGGTTCGCGCGGGCGCCCAGGACCGCGACGGGCGACGGTGGTGCCGCATCCCGTTCTGCGAGCAGTACTCGCCCGAGCTTCGGAATCGGCCTCGCCCTGGTCCGCGACCTCGCGGCGCGTGCGGGAGGGAGCGTCGACGTGGCGGCGACCGGCGACGACGGGACGGTGCTCAGGTTGAGCCTGCCCAGCCTGCCGATCCGCTCAGGTTCCTAGCGTGTCGCGCTGTCTTGGAGGATTCTGAGACACAACAGGATGGACTGGGGGGAACAGTCCGCCCTGCGTGGGTTCGCCTGTGAGAGGGGAGGTCACCCGGTGGCATTCGTCGCGACGCGCCCAGCGCCGACCCGTGTCCGGCCGCTCTCCGACGCCCGCTGGTTCGTCGCGACCGTCGCCGGGCTCCTGGCGACCCTGCTCTCCGCTGCCGGCTCGTGGATCCCGTCGCTGTGGGGCGACGAAGCTGCCAGCCTCATGTCCGCCCAGCGCTCCCTGCCGTCTCTGGCATCGATGCTCGGCCACGTGGACGCCGTGCACGGCGCGTACTATCTGGGCCTGCACGTGTGGGTGCACCTCTTCGGCACCTCCCCGTTCGTGCTGCGCTTCCCCAGCGCGGTCGCCGTCGGACTGACGACAGCCGCGGTGGTGGTACTGATCTGGCGACTGGACGGACGCCGCATGGCGATCGTCGCCGGAGCGGTCTGCATGATCCTGCCCCGCGTGACGTACATGGGCGAGGAAGCCCGCTCCTTCGCGTTCAGCGCCGCCGCTGCCGCCTGGCTGACTGTGCTGCTCGTCGAGATCCTGCACAGGCGGGAGGTGAGCCGCCGCTGGTGGTTCGCATACGGTGCGATCCTCGCGGTCGGCACCTACGTGTTCCTCTACGTCGCCCTGTTCGTCCTGGTGCACGCGATCATCCTCGCTACGGTGCGCGTGCGGAGGGCGACCCTGATCGGCTGGGCGGCCGCGGTCGCCGGAGCCGCGGTCGTTGCGCTGCCTCTCGGTGTCGTCGGGCTCCTCGAGCACCACCAGATCTCCTACCTGACCCAGACGGATCAGGCATCGTTCCAGATCCTGTTCAGCTCGCTCTGGTTCAGCTCCTGGTGGGTGGCCGCTGCGGCCTGGGCGCTCATGCTGGCCGCTGTGTGCATCCCGTGGTGGATGCGGACGCGCGCTGGCCTGCGCAATTCCTGGATGGTGACCAGGACCACGCCGACGCCGATCGCTGTGGGCGTCGCCTGGCTGGTCGTGCCGACCGGGGTGCTCGTGGCCGCGCACACCGTGATCCCCGATTTCACCGCGCGCTACGTCTCGTTCTGCGCTCCGGCCGCCGCGATCCTGGTGGCGTACGGGCTCCGGACGCTGTTCACGCTGCGCGCCTGGGCGGGCATCGCGGCCGGGGCGGTGCTGCTGGCCCTGATCGTCCCTGTCTACGTCGGGCAGCGCACGCCGTACGCCAAGAACGACAGCGACTGGGCGGAGCTCAGCGCGGTGATCGGCGCCCACGCGCATCCGGGGGACGGCGTGATCTTCGACGAGGGCGCCCGCCCCTCCCGTCGGCCCCGGCTGGCCATGCACACCTACCCCGCCGGGTTCACCGGGTTGGTGGACGTCACGCTCGAGGTGCCGTTCCAGCAGAACTACACCTGGCACGACACCGCGTACACCGTCGACCAGGCAGACGCCCGCGACCGCCTCGCCGGGATCGAGCGCGTCTGGCTGATCGAATACGCGGAGACCCCGGCGACGCCCGACAGCTGGGGGCTGGTGCCGCTGGAACGCGAGGGGTTCGTGCAGACCGGGCTGCGGATAGCCACGCACTCTGAGCTGGTGATCGAGCTGGAGCGCTGACCGAACCGCGCCGAGCATCCCCTGCCGGTGGCGCATGCACTGCCGGTAGATTGCAGTGGACACCATCACAGGGGGGATGCGGATGCGCGCGGTGATCCTCGGCGGCACGGGCGCCATCGGCGGGGCGACGGCGGAGCGGCTGTCGCTGGACGGCTGGACGGTCGACGTCACCGGACGCGACGCCGCGGCGATGCCGGACGAGCTCCGGAGCGCCGGGGTTCGGTTCCACCCGCTGGCGCGCGACCAGGTGGCCGGCATCGGGCGGCTGGTCGGCGACGACACCGACCTCCTCGTCGACCTCGTCGCATACGCGGCACGGGATGCGCGTGCCCTGCTGCCTGTCATGGGCTCAGTCGGGCAGACGGTCGTGATCTCGACCAGGGCCGTCTACGTGGACGCGGACGGCAGGCACATCAACGGGGACGAGCCGCCGCGGTTCCCCGTGCCGCTTCCCGAGGACAACCCGACGCTGCCACCCGCCGGCGACGACGTGGACCCGCACACCAGGGACGGGTACGCGCCGTCCAAGGTCGCCGTGGAACGGACCGTGCTCGACAGCGGGCTTCCCGTCACCGTGATCCGGCCGTCGAAGGTGCATGGGCGGTGGGCGCGGAACGCCCGTACGCGACCGTTCGTCGAGGCGATGCTGCGCGGGGACGCGCGGATCGAGCTGGCGGACCGCGGGCGGTCGGTGGACCATCTGACGGCGGCGGCGAACACGGCGGCGCTCATCGCGGCCGTCACCAGGACCGACCGGGATGCGCAGCGCATCCTGAACAGCGCCGACCCAGACACCCCGACGGCTGAGCAGATCGTGCGTGCCATCGGGGAACGCCTCGGCTGGACGGGCACGATCGACCTGCTAGCCGAGCCGGATGGCGTGGCGGACCAGCGCGGACACCACCCGTGGCTGGTCGCGCACCCGATCGTCCTCGACACCACGGCGTCCACGGCCATCGGGTACACGCCGAACGGCGACAGCCTGGACCTGCTGATGGACGAGGTGGACTGGGTGCGTCGGCATGGCTGATCGTCTGGCTCCCTCGCCGCTGATCGCGCCGCCCAAGCTTCGACCGGGCGACCGGGTCGCCGTGCTCTCGCCGTCGTTCGCCGCACCGGGGTTCGCGCCGGAGGTGCACGAGCAGGCGATGCGGAGGCTCACGGAGGCCACCGGGCTCGTTCCCGTCGAGTTCCCGACGACACGGCTGCTCGATGCCTCTCCCGAAGCGCGCGCTGCCGACCTCAACGCCGCTTTCGCCGACCCGGCCATCCGGGCGATTCTGGCGACCATCGGAGGCGACGACCAGATCACGGTGATCCCCCACCTCGACGCGGCCGCCGCTGCCGCCAACCCGACGATTTTCCTCGGGTACAGCGACAACACGAACATCCTGAACTGGCTCTGGAACCTCGGGATCGCGGCGTACTACGGCGGTTCGACCCAGGTGCAGCTGGGCGCAGGACCCGGCATCGACGACATCCACCTGGCCGCGCTTCTGGCCGCGCTCCTCGACGGCGGACGGCTCGACGTGACCGACCCCGGCGTCTCCGAGGACTTCGGGATCGACTGGCGCTCCCCGCTCGCCCTGACCGAGCACGGCGACCGCGAGGCGACGGAGCCGTGGGTGTGGGCGGGAGCGGAGAAGCGGGTGGTCGGTCCGACCTGGGGCGGCTGCATCGAAGTGGTGGACCAGCTCGCGGTCGCCGACAGGCTGCCGCCGGTGCAGGCGCTGCGCGGGGGCATCCTGCTGCTGGAGACGAGCGAGGAGGTGCCGCCGGCGCGAGTGGTCATGCGCTGGGTGCGCGCCCTCGGCGAGCGCGGAGTGCTCGAGGCCGTCTCTGCTGTGCTGCTGGCGCGGCCCCCGGCGAGCGAGTTCGGGAACATTCCGTCCGCCCCCGACCGAGCGGCGTACCGGGCGGAGCAGAGCGCGACGGTGATCTCCGAGCTGCTGCGGTACAACCCGGATGCGGTGGTCTGCACCGGCGTGCCGTTCGGCCACACGCGGCCCCAGTGGATCCTGCCGTACGGCGGGCTGATGGAGGTCGACGGCGTGACGAGGCGGATCGTGGCGGATTACTCGGGGTCGGGGGCGTGGTGAGCGGGCGATGAGCACGTGGTGACGGCGATGGCCGTCCGGTCAGGCGCGATCGGCTACGCCCTGGCGGCATAAAGTTCTTCCGCGGACGCCAGGGCGGTCTTTGCGAAGTACCGATCGCAGCGGCACGCCTCACCGCTCACCCCCGCAGGCGGGCGTGCAGCTCCCGCACCGCCGCGCCCAGTGCCGCCTCCGCCGCCGGCTGCGTGGTTGCGGGGACAGTGGATGCGCTGAGCGCGACGATCGCGAAGCGGGAGCCGTCCGCGTGTTCGAGCACCCCCGCCTCATGCCGCAGGTTGAGCAGCGTTCCCGTCTTGGATGCCCAGCGGGCGTCGTCGGAGGCGAGGTCGGGAGCGAGGCGGTGGCGCGCGGTGTTGCCGTGCAGGTGCTCGCGGAGTCGCTCGGCGGCGGCGGACGGGATGCCCCGCTCGCGCCAGATCGCCTCCAGCAGGTCGGCGAAGCCGCTCGCGGTGACAGTGTTCGTCCTCGCCACGTCGAGCTGCCGCAGCGGATGGCCGTTCGCCGGGGTGCTTCCGCGGATCGCGAGCGTGTGGGCGAGGTGGGCGTCGTCCGGGCCGAGGCGTTCGAGCGGCGTGTCTGACAGGTCGGCGAACGGGTGCCGGACGGCGATCCCCCGGATTCCGAGCCTGTCCAGGTCGGCCATCACCGCTGCGGCGGGGACGATGCCGAGCAGAGCATCCGCTGCTCCGTTGTCGCTGATGGTGATCGCGAGCGACACGAGATCGTCCACGGCGATGGTCGACGGGTGACGGAACCTGCCCGTGCCAGGCGTGCCCTCCGCAGGATCGCCGGGCGGCACCGTCACGGGGAGGGCGCCGTCGAGCCTGCCGTCGGCGATTCTGAGCAGGACCGAGAGGGCAATCGGGACTTTCGCGAGCGACGCGGCCGGCGTAGGGACGTCCGCGTCGATGGCGATCTCGCGGCCGGAGTCGATGTCGCGGACGACGATGGATGCTCGGAGCCCGGCGCCCGCGAGGCCTGCACGGATGTCGGAGAGGAGGCGCTGGTCAGGCATGCGGGTCTCCGGGCGGTCGCACCGCAGGCGGTCGCACCGCATCCACCGCACCGAGAGCCGCCGCGAGCTCGTCCGCTACCGCCGTGCGCACCACGTCCACGTCGTGCGCGCTGTCCCCGGCGAGGGCATAACCGCGGGCGATGTCGAGCCCGGCGAAGGGCCGCCAGTGCAGCCCGAGGTCGTCCGCCTCCGCTCTGGTGCAGAGCAGCAGGTCCCCGTCGGCGAGCACCGCGGCGAGGGCGGAGGTGGTCGACGCATCCACCGGGAGCTGCCCCGGCAGGAGTCCGGCGGCGTAGCCGGCGCGGGTGAGCAGGTCCCTGACGTGCGGGAGGTCGTCCTCCGGCCCGATCCGGATGCGGGAGCCAGCGTCCGCGTCCTTCCGCGTGCCTGCGCCGCGGGACGCGCGCAGGCCGTCCAGCCGGAGCGGGCGGTCGGACGGGCGGCGCCCCGCGGCGCCGAGCGCCGCGACCCAGACAGCCTCGTCCGCCGGCACGGCGAGCACCGCGACCCGCACCGCGAGGGTCGTTGCCAGCTCGGCGCGCCGGACAGGAGGCGCCGTGCGGAACTCCAGCCGCAGGCCGACAGCGCGACCTGCCGCATCGGCGACCGCGAGATCCCTGGTCGGGCATCCGGTCGGCACCGCGACCGTCACAGGGCGGAGCCGCGCGCGTTCGGCGTCGAGCTCCACCTCGTCGGCCAGGCGGACCAGCCTGCGCGCGGACGGCACGAGGTCGCGGCCGAACGCCGTGAGGACGGCGCGGCGCGCGTTCCGTTCGAGGAGCGGCGCGCCGAAGTGCCGCTCGAGCGCCAGGATGCGGCGGCTCGCGACGGACTGCGCCACATCCAGGGCAGCGGCCGCGCGCGTGACCGTGCCGCGCTCGTCGAGTTCGACGAGCACCCGGAAAGCCGCGATCAGGTCCATCGCAGCAGCCTACGCTCATGCCGGATGAGCATGGGTCGGCGCGATCCGGTCTTCGACAGGATGAATCGGGCAGGCGAGGGTGAGGGGATGAACTCTCGCACACGATTCGTCCTCTGCGCCGCGGCGGTGTCCGTCGCGGTCTCCACCGCGCTCACCGGATGTCAGGCGGCCTCGCCGACCGCCCTTGCGCCGACGGCAGCTGTCTCGTCCACCTCCGGCACCTCCGAGGCCACGACGCGAGCGTTCGCCGCTCTCGAGCGCAGTCACGCCGCGACCCTCGGGGTCGCCGCGATCGACACCGGCACCGGGCGCACCGTCGGCTTCCGGGCGGACGAGCGCTTCCCGTTCGCGTCGTCGAACAAGACGTTCATCGCCGCCGCCACCCTGCAGCGCGCGACGACGGCCGACCTCGACACCGTCATCCACTACACGCAGGCGGACCTCCTCGACTACGCCCCGATCACGAGCCGCTTCGTCGACACCGGCATGACCGTGCGCGAGCTCATCGACGCCATGCTCCGCTTCAGCGACAACACGGCAGCCAACCTGCTCGTCGCCCGTCTCGGCGGCCCGGATGCGGTGGAACAGTGGATGCGCGGGATCGGCGACCGCGTCACGAACGTCGACCGCGTCGAACCCGACCTCAACGAGGCGATCCCCGGCGATCCCCGCGACACGACGACGCCCGCCCAGTTCGCCGCCGACCTGCGCTCGGTGGTGCTGGGGAAGACCCTCGAGACCGCCGACCGCACACTGCTGCGGAACACGATGCTCGACAACACGACGGGCGACGACACCATCCGCGCAGGCGTCGACTCCGCCTGGCCGGTCGCCGACAAGACCGGAACGGGCGAGTACGGCGTGCGCGACGACATCGCCGTGGTGTATCCGGCAGGGCGGGCGCCGATCGTCGTGGTGGTGCTGACGAGGAAGGACGCGCCCGACGCGACGCCGGACAACGGCCTGCTCGCCGAGGCGACGAAGATCGCCGTGGCCGCGCTGCGCCGGTAAGGTCGCGCGGACGGTGCCGCCCGGCTACTCGCAGGCGACGCCGTCCCCATCACGGTCGAGCTTGCGCGAGTAGCCGGGCTCGCCGACGTGGATGGGCGCGACGCCTGCCGCCCGTGCTGCTGCGCAATTGGGGTAGAAGGCGTCGACGGGCGCGGGCGGAGCCGGCGCAGGCGGAGCGGGCGGAGCGGGCGGAGCGGGCGCGGGAGCCGGCGCGGGCGGAGCCGGCGCGGGCGCAGCGGGTGCAGGTGGTGCAGGGTCGGCGTTCACCGGTACGGCCGTCGACTCCGGCTGCGGAACGGGGAGCGGTGCGAACGGCGACACGGGTGCCTGCTGGTCCGCGCATCCGGAGAGCACGCGGGCGATGGCGTCGTGCTCGGCCTTCGTCACCCACAGTCCGTACGTGGCTTTCACCGACACCTGGCGGGCGACATACGCGCACCGGAAGTCCTTCTTCGGCGGCAGCCAGGTGGCCGCGTCGCCTGCGCTTTTCTGGGCGTTGACGGCGGCTCCGACCGCGATCAGGTTCAGGGGGTCGTTCGCCAGACTGATCCGCTGTGCCTGCGTCAGCTTCTGGGCGCCGGTCTCCCAGGCGTTCAGCAGCGGGACGACGTGGTCGATCTGCACGGCCAGCGATGTGGTGTTCCCGCGGGTGAACGGGATCGTCTTTCCCGTGTACGCGTCCAGCAGCGTCCCCGACACCACCCGGCAGCCGCCGCTCACGGTCGCCGGATGGAGGTCGCGGCCGAGGATGTCGTTGCGGGTGTCGCATCCGTTGCGGTCGACGTCGAGCCACGCCGCGCCGAATTCGCCGGTGCGGTCGTAGCCGGTCTTGGGCGCGCGGCCCTTGACCGGCAGCGTCTCCAGGAGGGCGGTCGCTGTGGTCTGCGTGGCCGAGGCGACGACGGATGCTGCGTCGACCGGCGCGGAGACCAGATCGGGCGCATCCGGCTCGGGGGTGACGGCGGGGGTCGGCGTGGAGGTGCGCACTGCTCCGCTGCTCTGGGGCGCGGCGGCGGTCGCCCCGCAGGCGGCGAGGGCCGTGATCAGCCCAGCGGCGACGACGACGGCCGCTGCTCGTCGTCGCAGGCTCCCCCGGCGACCGTGGTGCCCCGGCCGGCCGACCCGCTCTCCGCTGTTCTCGGCGGACGATTGCAGGGTGGGGCGCGGAGCAGACACGAACAGCAGTCTTTCAGGAAATCCACTGACTTCACGTCCCCAGACCAGGGCGCATACATTGGATTTCAGTATTTCAGGGGCGCGCGTCATCCTGACGGGAGCGCGACGACGACCGGCGCCCGATCCCCCAGCCGAGCAGGCCGGCGCCGATCAGCAGACCGACGATCGCGCAGGTCGCGCCGATCGCACGCTCCTCGGTCAGCGGGTACATGCCGCTGAACGTGGTGGACGACAGCGGCGAGTACGCGGTCCAGCCGAACGTGGCAGGCACGAACAGCAGCACGGCTCCGCCGATCACGACCAGCACGACAGCAACAGTGAGCAGCGCCCACACCACGATCCCCCGCATCGGCCCAGAGTACCGAGGCGACGCCGCCCGCGCATCCACCTCACCGGCGCGACAGCGGCGTCTCCTCCGTGACCCTGGTGAGCTTCTGCGGGTTGCGGACGAAGTAGAGGCCGACGATGCGGCCGTCAGCGACCTGGGCGGCGAGGACGCCGTCCATCACGCCGTCGACGCTGAGGACCAGGGCAGGATTGCCGTTGACCGTGGTCGGAGCGCCGGTGACCGTCGCGCCCGTCTTGCGGATGCCGCCGGCGATGAAGCGCGCCACCTTGTCCGCGCCGACGATCGGGCGGAGTGCCGCCTGTTTCAGACCGCCTCCGTCGCTGACGAGCACGACGTCGGGCGCGAGCACGGACAGCACCGCCTCCGCGTTCCCGGTCTCCACGGCGACACGGAACGCCTCCAGTGCGGCCCGCGCCTCCGCGGCCGACACAGGGACGCGCGGACGCCTGGCCTCGACGTGGCCGCGGGCGCGGTGGGCGATCTGCCGCACCGTGGCCGGAGTCCTGTCGACGGCAGCCGCGATCTCGTCGAAGCTGAATCCGAACACCTCGCGCAGCACGAACACCACGCGCTCGGTCGGGCCGAGGGTCTCCAGCACCACCATCAGCGCCATCGAGACGCTCTCCGCGAGCTCGGCGTCCTCAGCGACGTCCGGCGCAGTCAGCAGCGGCTCCGGCAGCCACGGCCCGACGTACGCCTCGCGGCGACGTTGCACGGAACGCAGCCGGTTGAGCGCCAGCCTGGTCGCGATCCGCACCAGGTATGCACGCTCGTTCTGCACCTTCGACCGGTCGACGCGAACCCAGCGCAGCCAGGTCTCCTGCAGCACGTCCTCCGCGTCGGCCGCGGAGCCGAGCATTTCGTATGCGACCGTGAACAGGAGGTTGCGGTGCGCGACGAAGAACTCCGTCGCGTCCTCGGAGGCGGCGTCTCCCTCGGCGGCCTCGTCGTCGCCGAGCTCGTCCGCCTGCTCGTCGGCCTGCTCGTCCGCGAGCTCGTCAGTCAGCTCGCCGCCCGGCTCGTCACCGCGCGCAACGCCCGGCTCGTCCCCACGTGCATCCCCGCTCACTTCCGCTCCCCTCGCCCGGCCACCGCCAGCGTGTCCGACTCTGCGAGCATACGGCGGCGGTCCCGATCGCCGAAGGCCGCCGGCATCCTGGTCGCTCCTGGGTGCCGCGCTTCGAGCGTGAGCTGCTCGACCGTTCCCCAGCACACCAGCGCCTTCACCTTCGCGCCCGCGCGGCCGGAGATGAACGCGCGCGTCGCGGTGTCGTCCCTGTGCTCGAACTGGAAGATCCCGCTGTCGCGTCCGAGGCTCAGGCAGAGGCCGACGAACCCGAGGGAGAACGGCGTCGGCTGCTCTCCCGCGATCCTGCGCAGCACCGTGTCGGCCGCGTGACCGCCGAGCGGGCCCGCCGCCTGGCAGCTCATCCGCACCGGGAGGTCGGACGGAGCGGCAGAGTCGCCCGCCGCCACGATCCTGTCGTCGTCCACGCTCGTCAGTGTCTCGTCCGTGATCAGGCGACCGATCGCGTCGGTCGTCAGGCCGCTGCGGCGCGCGAGGTCGGGCACGCCGAAGCCTGTTGCCCAGATCGTCACCGCGCTCGGGATGCGGCGACCGTCTGACAGCTCGACCGCATCCGGAGCCACAGCGGTCACCCGCGAGCCAGGGCCGTCCTCGATCCGCACGCCGATGGCGGCCAGACGCCGCGCGACCACCCGGCGAGCGCGCTGGTGCAGCGACGGACCGAGCTGACCTGCGCAGAACAGCACGACGTCCCGGCCCTGCTCGGCGAGCTCCGCTGCGGTCTCGATGCCGGCCGGGCCGGCGCCCACGACGCTCACCGGAGCCGCCGGACCTGCCGCGGCGAGCGCATCCCGTAGCCGCTCGGCGTCCGCGAACTCGGCGATCGGCAGCGCGTGCTCGGCGGCGCCGGTGACGCCGAGGTCGCCGCGGCCGCTTCCCGCCGCGTAGATCAGGTGGTCGTATGCGATGCTGCCGCCGGACGCGAGGATCACCCTCCGCCCGGCTCCGTCGATGCGGTCGACCGTGTCCACCACGAGCCGGATGCGGTCGGCGAGTACCTTCCCGAAGTCGACGACGGCGTCGTCGGACCCGCCGACGAGCTGGTGCAGCCTGATGCGCTCCACGAACATCGGCTGCGCGTTCACGAGCGTCACGGCGACATCGTCGCGCTTCGTCAGGCGGTTGGCGGCGGTCACACCGGCGTATCCTCCGCCGATGACGACGACCTGGTGCTGGGTGGTCATGGTGTCTCCCTTTTTCGTATCCATGCACCATCAGGACACCGGCCGGGTCCGGGATGTGACACGAACCTCGGCGAAAGCGCCAAGCCGGCTCAGCCCATCCCGGCCCAGCCCAGCCGGACCCATGCCAGCCGGGCCCATCCCGCCTCAGCTGTCGAGCAGCCCCCGGATGTCGTCCGCACTCAGCGTCCCGTCGAACGCGCCGCCCGGGTCGTCCATCAGCGCCTCGAACAGGCGGGCCTTGCGCTCCTTCAGCGCCATCACCTTGTCTTCGATGGTGTCGTCGGCGATCATCCGGTACACCATCACGTTCTTCTGCTGACCGATGCGGTGGGTGCGGTCGATGGCCTGCGACTCCGTCGCCGGGTTCCACCACGGGTCGAGCAGGAAGACATAGTCGGCCTCTGTCAGGTTCAGGCCGAAACCGCCCGCTTTGAGGCTGATCAGGAACGCCGGGGCGTCGCCGTCCCGGAAGCCGTCGATGACCTCGTCACGGCGGCGGGTCGAGCCGTCGAGGTATGCGTACCCGATGCCGCGCTCGTCGAGCCGGACGGCGACCGTGCGCAGCAGACTCGTGAACTGGCTGAAGATCAGCGCACGGTGTCCGCCGGCCACCACATCGGCGAGTTCGTCCAGCAGCACGTCGATCTTCGCCGACGGGATGCCCGCATACTGTGCGTCGACCAGGGTCGCGTCGAGCGCCAGCATCCGCAGGAGTGTGAGCGAGCGGAACACGATGAAGCGGTTGCGGTCCAGATCGTCGACCAGTCCGAGGATCTTCTGGCGCTCGCGCTGCAGCACGAGGTCGTACAGCCTGCGGTGCTTCGGCGCCAGCTCGACGCGCAGCACCTGCTCCTGCTTCGGCGGAAGCTCGGACACGACCGCCTCCTTGGTGCGCCGCAGCATGAGCGGCCGCACCCGCTGCCGCAGCCGCACCAGCAGGTCGGGTCGGTCGCCCGCCGCGAGCGGCTTGAGGTACCGGTCGGTGAAGCTCGACCGCGGGGGCAGCAGGCCAGGCGAGACCACGCGGAAGATGGACCAGACGTCGAGGAGGTCGTTCTCCATCGGGGTGCCGGTGATCGCGAGCTTGAACGGCACCCGCAGATCGCGGGCGGCCTCGTGCGCCTTCGACGTCCTGTTCTTGATGAGCTGCGCCTCGTCGAGGATCAGCCCCGCCCATCCCACCGCCTGGTAGCGGGCGCTGTCGAGCCGGAACAGTGCGTACGACGTGACCACCACGTCCGCGCCGTCCGCGATGGTGCGCAGCGGGCGGCGGCTCTTCGCCTGGGTGGCCGTGACGGCGCGCACGCTGAGCTCCGGCGTGAATCGCGCGGCCTCCGCGACCCAGTTCGAGACCACGGAGGTGGGCGCGACGACGAGGAACGGCGGACCGCTGGGTTCCCTGCCACGGGCGTGGGCGATCAGCGCGAGGGTCTGCAGCGTCTTGCCGAGCCCCATATCGTCGGCGAGGACACCGCCCAGCCCGTGCTCCCACAGGAAGGCGAGCCAGCGGAAGCCGTCGACCTGATACGGCCGCAGGGTCGCCGCGACGGACGCGGGCACGGCGACATCGTCGGGTGACTCGCCATCGCGGATCGCCCGCAGACCCTCCGCGGTGCGCCGCCACGATTCGGCCTGGTGCGCCTCGTCGGCGAGCTCCACGAACTCCGACCAGAGGCTCGCCTGATACCGGCTGATCCTCAGCGAGCCCGGCTCCCACTCGTCCAGCGACTTCGCCTCGTCGATGAGCGCCCTCAGCCGGTCGAACACAGGCTGCTGCAGCGACAGATAGGACTTGTCGACCAGGAGCAGCTTCGGCCGGCCCTGCGAGAGCGCCTTGAACAGCGGAGTGAACGGGATCGTGCGCCCCTCGACGGTCACCAGTACGCCCAGGTCGAACCAGTCGCGCTTGTCCGTCTCCACCGTGGTCACGACGAGCTTCGGCGTGTCCACCAGCTCGCGGTAGTCCGGCCGGTCCCCGACGATGTCGACCCGGACGTCCTTCCGGCGTTCCAGCGCGGGCAGGAGCGTCGCGGAGAACTCCGCCGCGTCGAGCCCGGTGAGCTCTGCGGCATGCGGGCGCCACCCCAGTGCATCGAGCAGTCCGCTGGGCACGGGATGCGCATCCACCGGCTCCTCGCCGATCGCGGACAGCCACGCCCAGTCCAGTTCGAGCCTGTCGTTCCCGGCGAAGGTGGCCGTGAGTACGAGCACGGGCGGCAGGATCTCCGGGAACTCGACGGACGCGTCCGTGCTCACCACCTCGACAACTCCCTGCAGCCGCGGATAGTAGGAGCGCAGGAACTCGTCCGTCTCGTCCGCCGGCACCTCGATGGTGTCGTCGGCGGCGAGCAGCCGCCGCTGCTCAGCGCTCAGCGGCTTCGCCGTGCGCGCGAGCGTGAACCGGGGTGCTGGGTCGAGGCTCCAGAGGTAGATGCCGTGGTCGGCGATGGCCCCGGCCGCCGACCCTGGATGCGCCGTCTCCCCCACGATGGCGACCGTGCGCAATCGCAGGCCGCCGTCCGGCAGGGTGTCCGCATCCACTGCCACGGACGCGCCATCGACGACGGCGACATCCGTCTCGCGTTTCCCCGTGACGAGCGCGATGCCCAGCCGCTCCCCCTCCTCGAGCAGCGGCCACAGCAGCGGACTCGCGAACTCGTCGATGGAGAGCCAGTCCGCCTCGCCTGGCACGTACACATCCCGACCAGCCCGGTGCAGCGCGGCGAACTGCCCGAACCAGGCGTGCTGCGCCGGATCGAGCGACAGCCGGTTGAGCAGATGCGGCAGCGCCGACCAGGTGAGCGAACCGCGCACCCAGTTGCCGGTGCCGCTCCGCATGACGGGACGCACCCCCAGCCGCAGCATCCCGCGAGCGCCCTTGCCTGCGTTCGCGACGGCCGCGGCGGTCGCGGTGCGGGAGGTCGGCGCATCCCACCGGCCAGTGGATGCGCGGGTGCGCTCCCGCAGCTCGAACTGCAGCCCCAGCGCGGCGGCGCGGGCGGGCGCGGCGGCCAGGGAAGCCGCGGAGGCGGCGGCACGGGTGAGCCCGGAGACCTGCGCCTTCCACCCGGCGGGAGTGGGGGTGTCGGGCATGGGACTCAGCCTCTCACGCGCCGGGGACACGGGTGGGCGGACATCACCGGCTCACATCGTCTGCCGCATCCCGCCGTCGATGACGATGTCGGCGCCTGTCAGGTTGCCGAGGAGCGGGGACGCGATCATGGTGACGAGGGCGGCGACCTCCTCCGGCGTCGTGAAGCGGCCCGTCACCATCGCCTGCTCCGCGCCGTGCCGCACCTCCTCCGGGGTGCCGCCGCCCGCTGCGGAGACCGTCTTGGCCACGCCGCCGTCGCCGAGCCAGAGCGCCGTCGCGACGGGGCCAGGGCTGATCGCGTTCACCCGGATGCCGCGCGGACCGAGCTCCTTCGAGAGGGACTTGCTGAAGCTGAGCACGGCGGCCTTCGCAGCGCTGTAGTCCATCACCAGCGGGTCGGCGAGTTTCGAGTTCTCGCTGGCGATGTTGACGATCGAGCCGCCGTCCGGGATCTTCCCGAGGAGTGCGCGCGTGACGCGCACCGTGGCGAGCGTGTTGAGGCCGTAGGTGCGCATCCAGTCGTCGTCGGTGATGGAGGCGAACCCGCCAGGGCGCGACGGTGCGGCCCCGACATTGTTGACCAGGAGATCGACAGGTGCATCGACCTCGTCGGCGAACGCGGTGATCCTGGCCGGGTCGGACAGGTCGACGGAGACGAAACGGAAACGGTCGTCGGCCTGCAGGGCTGCGATGTCGTCCGTGACGGTCTTGGCGATGGCGGTCACGCGCGCGCCCTCGGCGAGCAGGGTGCGCACGATGGCGAGTCCGATGCCTCTGCTGGCACCGGTGACGATGGCGGTCTTGCCGTTCAGGTGAAGGTCCACAGTGCGAGGGTATGGCGCTGGTCGGGATTCGGCTAGGGACGCGGCCCGGCCGCGATCAGGCCAGGAAGTCCGTCGCCGCCGCGGAGACGGCCGGCGTGACCCCTGGCAGCCCTATGGTCGAGCCGCCACCGAGGGCCATCGCGGTGGCCCCGCCGTCGACCGTGATCGTCTCGCCGCTGATCCAGCCTGACTCGTCGCCCGCGAGGAAGAGGACCGCGTTCGCGACGTCGGCCGGCCGGCCGGCACGTTGCACCGGTTGCAACCGCGCGGTGTGCCGTTCCATATGGTCCATGAACGCTGCCGCGCGCTCCGGTGGCACACCAAGCGCGCTCGCGCTGCCCGGGGTGGTGATCGAGCCGGGCGCGACGGCGTTGGAGCGGATGCCGAGCGGCGCCAGTTCAACGGTGGCCGCGCGAACGATGCCGAGCACCGCGTGCTTGGCGATCGTGTACGCCGCGGGCGCCCACGCGCCCTGGAAGCTCGCGACGCTCGCCGTCGACACGATCGCCCCGCCCCCGCCCTGCGCCTGGAACTGCCTGGCCGCGTACCGGTGTCCAGCGAGCACCGACCCGGCGACCAGATCGACCGTGCGGCGGAATCCGTCCGCCGACAAGTCCGCGATGGCCGCTCGGTCTCCGGATGCAGCCGCATTGTTGAACATCACATCGAGCCGTCCGAAGGCGTCGACCGCTCGCGCGATCAGTGCTTCGATCTGCCGGTCGTCTGCCACATCCGTGCGATGGAACACGACCACGCCAGGGTGCCGAGCAGCCAGCGCCTCTCCGCGCTGGACATCGATGTCGCCGATCACCACCCGGGCGCCGTTGGCGACGAAAACCTCCGCCGTCGCCTCGCCGATGCCGTTCGCTCCTCCGGTGATCACCGCAACCCTGCCGCTGAGTCGGGATTCCATCCACCGCCGCCTCTCCCTGTAACTTGACCGAATGGTACAGGCACGACGTTCGTTCGAACGCCTCAATCAAACAAAGTTTGTAACGATCATGTTTCCTTGTTGATCAAACGATCAAAGAAAATGTATATTTTGTTCACCCGAACTCGTGAGATGGGACCTCACTCAGGCCAAAGGAGTGACCTATGCATCGCAAACCCGTCCGAGCTGCAGCCATAGCCGTTGCGGCGCTCAGCCTGCTCGCCCTGTCAGCGTGTTCCGCATCCGGCGATTCATCGAGTGGCGGCAAAGTCACCTCGATCAAGTTCGTCGCGGCGGAGTACAGCCCCAAAACCGCCCCGTACTGGGACAAGATCGCCAAGGACTTCAAGGCGAAGACCGGTATCACCGTCGACGTGCAGACGATCGCATGGAACGACATCCACCAGCAGGTGAGCACGATGGTCCAGACGAACCAGCTCCCGGATGTGCTCAACCTCGACTCATTCGCGCAATATGCGGCGGACGAACTGCTGTACCCGGCCTCCGAGGTGGAGTCGTCGTCGCTCGCGGCCGACTTCCCCAAGAACCTCGCCGACTCCGGCAGCGTCGGGGGCAAGAACTACGGCATCCCGTTCGTGGGCAGCGACTCCGTGCTCTTCTACAACACAGATCTCTTCACCCAGGCGGGCATCGCCGAACCTCCGAAGACTATCGATGAGCTGGCGAGCGACGCCGAGAAGATCAGCAAGCTGCCCGGCAAGGTCGGCTTCGCCCTCTCGCTCAGCCCCGAGGCGCCGCACATCGACTACTCCACGTTCATGTTCAACATGGGCGGCGAGTACATGAAGAACGGCAAGTGGACGATCAACTCGGATGCCAACGTGAAGGCCCTCGGGTTCCTGAAGCAGCTCACGGACTCCGGAGCGACAGAGGTCAACCCGGGCAACACCGGCCGGGTGGAAGGTTCGTGGCAGCTGTTCGAGTCCGGCACCGCCGGCATGGTGATCGGACAGACCGGCCTCGCCGACCGGCTGAAGACCAGCAACATCCAATACAAGACGGCGGCGTTCCCGTCCAGCCCCGGCGTCACCCCGACCGGCCTGGCCGTTGCCGATTACCTGATGGCGTTCAAGAAGCCGGGAAACCAGGATGCGGTCAAGCAGTTCCTCTCCTTCGCGTTCGCCGAGAAGAACTACGCGACCTTCGCCGCAAACGAGGGGCTCCTGCCCGTGACCAGCTCCAGCCAGAAGGCGCTCGCGTCCGACCCGACTCTCGGCCCGTACATCCCCGGGTTGGAGACCGCGAAGTTCGCACCCGTCGGCGAGGCCAACTGGGACAAGGTGCTCGGCGAGATGAAGAACTCGCTCGGGCTCGCCGTCAGCGGCACCGACCCCAAGAAGGTGCTCGACCAGATCCAGGCGGTAGCGACCTCCAAATGACGACGGAAAAGCAGACGTCGGCCATCGCCGGCCGGCCGGTACCGCCGGCCGGCCGGCGCAGGAGGCCGGCCTCCCCGCAGCGGATGCGGCCCCTCGCGCTTCTGATCTGGATCGGGCCGAGCGTGCTCCTGATCGTTGGCATCGTCGTCTACCCGCTCTTCGAGACCGTGCGGGCGTCGTTCCAGGATTTCGCCCTGACCGGCGCCGTGAAGGGCTGGGCAGGATTCGACAACTTCGAGAAGGTCCTCACCGACCCCGACCTCCCGCGGGTGCTTGCGAACACCGGGATCTGGGTCGTCGCCGGCGTGGCCGTCACCACGCTGCTCGCCCTCCCGCTGGCTCAGCTCCTGAACAAGGATTTCTGGGGCGGGCGCATCTTGCGGATCGCTTTGATCGTGCCGTGGGCTGCATCCATCGTCATGACCGCCATCGGATTCCGGTGGATCCTCAACTACTACTACGGAGTCCTCAATCCGTTTCTGATGTCGCTGCACATCATCCAGAAGCCGGTCGACTGGCTCGGTGACGAGCGCACGATCGGGTGGGTGATGATCGCCACGGCGGTGTTCATCTCACTCCCGTTCACGGCCTTCGCGATCCTGAGCGGTCTCAAGGGCATCCCGGACGATGTGAACGAAGCAGCCCAGATCGACGGCGCGACCCGGTGGAAGACGTACCGGTACATCACTTTCCCGCTGCTGCGCGGCCCGCTCATGGTCACCGTGCTCCTCAACTCGATCTGGATCTTCAACTCCTTCCCGATCATCTACGTGCTCAACAAGAGCAACCCGGGGTACCAGAACGACACCACCATCACGTTCATGTACAAGATCGCGTTCCTGACGGACCGCGACATCGGCGCCGGCGCCGCGATGGCCGTCCTCAACGTGCTCATCGTCGGAGTCTGCGTCGCCCTCTACGTCCGCCGCGCGAGATTGGATTGACACGCACATGGTGACGACTCGCCGGCTCATCACTTCCGCAGTGGCGCTCGCGCTCTCGGTTGTCCTCCTCTCCCCCTATCTCGTGATGCTGTTCACGTCCCTCAAACCGCAGGACGAGCTCACGATCACGCCCGGCACCCTGCTGCCGACGGTGTGGGACTTCAGCAATTACGTCACGATGTGGACCTCAGCGCCGATCGCGCAGTACATGACGAACTCACTGATCGTCGCCGTGACGTCGACCGTCCTGGTGCTGCTGTTCGCGATCCCGGCCGCATACGCGAGTGCCCGGTTCGAGTTCCGCGGCCGCAGGGCGTACCTGTTCTTCGTGCTGGTAGCGCAGATCCTTGCCCCGATCGCCCTCATCGTCGGGCTGTACAGGGAGTTCTCGGCCCTCGGCCTGGTGGACAACCTGCTGGCGCTCGTGATCATCAACACGGCATTCAACCTCTCCTTCGCGATCTGGCTGCTTCGCGGCTTCATCGCCTCCGTCCCCGCGACCCTCGAAGAGGCAGCGTGGATGGACGGAGCCGGCCGCGGCCGCACGCTGCTGACGATCGTCGTTCCGGTCATACGGCCGGGGATCGTGACGGCCGGCATCTACGCGTTCATCGCATCCTGGAACGAGTTCATCGTGGGGCTCACGCTCATCAGCACCGACAGCAAGAAGCCGCTGCAGGTGGGCATCACCCAGTTCATCGGACGCGACCAGATCGAGTGGCAGCACCTGTTCGCCACAGCGCTCATCTCGATCGTCCCGGTCGTCATCTTGTTCCTGCTCGTCGAGAAGCACCTGGTCGGCGGCCTGACCGAAGGCAGCGTCAAGTGAGCCTGGATGGTGGCCTGGCGTACCTCATCGGAACGCTCGATCCGTTCGAGGCTGCGACCGCGGGCGGGGTGTGCGTGCTCGACCACACCCACGACGCCATCCACCGACGGAGCACGACGTCGGGTCTGCTCACGCCCTCCATCGCGGATGGGGGCGTGCGCAGGGTGGGAGAGCACCGCTACGAGCTCGACTTGCGCGAGGACGTGTACTTCCACGACGGCAGCCGCGTCGATGCTGAAGACGTGGCGATGAGCATCGCGGCGATGATCGAGGCCGGCACGACCAAGAGCAAGCTCCTGGGCGCCCAGCTCAGCGGGATCGCCTCGGCGACCCCGCTCGGCGGGAGAGCGGTGCGCATCGACACCAGGGACGCCCAGCCGATGCTGGACGACCGGCTCGCGCTCGTGCGTGTCGTCCCCGCCGCGTTCGCACACGTGGGGGCAGCGGACGGCGCACCGGGTGCTGGACCATTTCGTGTCGTCGCGGCGAGCGCGACGGAGGCGATCCTCGAGCCGTCCGCACATCACCGCACACCGGGCCGTGACAGCGTGCGTCTCACCGCTCTCGTCGATCCCGAGGAGCGGACGGAGGCGGTCCTCGGCGGCGGGTACGCCGCCATCGAGGACCCACCGGTCCACCGCCACCGCGACATCCTGGACCACGGGCGGCGGCTCGAGTGGATACCGAGTCAGAACATCCTGTGGCTGATGTTCAACTGTGCCGCGCCACGGCTCACCGAAGCGCGTGTGCGCCGGGCGATCGCCAGTGCGATCGACGCCTCCGAGCTGTCTCTCGTTGCGAACGCCGGCCGTCTCACGGCCGCCGATTCACTCCTGCCGTCCTGGCACCCGGACCATGCCACGAACGCGGCTGCCCCGCGATACGACGAGGCGCAGGCCAGGCGGCTGCTGCGCGATGCAGGTCTCGGCGATGGCTTGCGCTTGCAGCTCACCGTGTCCAGCGTGAGCTGGGTGGTGGACAACGCTCCGCACGTCGTCGACCAGCTGGCACGGGTCGGCATCGAGGCAGAGGTGCGCGTCGCGCACACGTCCGAGCTGTTCTCCCGCGAGATCCCCTCTGGAGATTACGAGGTCCTGCTGTCCTCCGGCGACCCGTCGTACTTCGGCGTCGACGGAGAGTTCATCCTGCGCTGGTACCTGAGCGGGGCGTGGGCGCGCGAATACTGCCATTTCTCCGGGCCCGCCGTCGACGAGATCGAGCAGCTCCTGGATGCCGCCCGGTCCGCCGAAACCGGCGTGCGGCGCTTGCTGCTTGCGTCGGTGCAGCGGCTGGCGGCCGACGCCGCGTTCATCGCCCCCATCGGACACAGACAGCAACCGACGGCATGGAACGCTCGCATGGCAGGGTTCGCGCCGGGCCGCACGACCGGCCTGTCGTTTCGCTGATCACCGATGTCTGCGAAATTGTTCGATCGTTCGGGATCTCTGTTCGAAAAATGTTCGTTTCTCTGGTAGACACAGAGGGTGAAACGCACCAGGCAGAGCAAGATCGTCCAGACCCTCGACACTGACGGGCACCTCGGTGTCACCGAGCTGAGTGAGCGTTTCGACGTGTCGGAGATGACGATCAGGCGCGATCTTCTCGAACTCGAGAACGCCGGGCTGATCCGACGCGTGCACGGCGGCGCCACGCGTGCACTCGGCCGGGCATACGAGCCGCCGTTCCGGATGCGTCAGTCCTCCGCCCTCGCCAATAAGCAGGCCATCGCGAAGGCGGCCGCCGCCATGATCACCGAGGGCGACGCCATCGGGCTCGACGTGGGCTCCACTGTGCTCGAGATGATCCCCGAGTTCATCGAGGTGGACAACCTCACCGTCGTCACGGCCAGCATTCGGGTGGCCAACCGCGTCGCTGAGTTGCACGCGCTCGAACGTTCGGTGCGCCTCATCGTCACGGGCGGCGTGACTCGCGCCGACGAGCTGTCACTGATCGGTCAGTCCGCAGTGGAGTTCTACCGCAATATACGGCTCGATAAGGCGTTCATATCCGTCGGCGGCGTCGGCACCGACGCCTCTGGAACCGAGTTCAATCTGGAGGACGCCGAAGTCAAGCGCGCCATGATCCAGGCCTCCAACGAGATCATCGTCCTCGCAGATTCCACCAAGCTCGGACAGACGGGGTTCGCCTTCGTGGTCGACCTGCGCAGGGCCACCTGTGTCATCACCGACTCGGATGCGGACCCCGACACGGTCACGGCGCTCCGCGAGCAGGGTGTCACCGTTCAGGTGGTCGATGCCGGCTGACGGTCACCAGGCAGCGCGGCCAGCCGACAGCAACGGCTGGCCGTCGAGCAGGATGTCACCCGCTCCGCCCCCCGAGCCTGCCCGAAGATCCTTGACGATGTCCCAGTGCAACGAAGATCGGTTCACGCCGCCGCACTGCGGGTAGGCCCGGCCGAGCGCGATGTGGGCCGTGCCGAGGATCTTCTCGTCGAAGAGCAGGTCGCCCGTCATGGTCTTCATACCGGCGTTCAGCCCGATACCCAACTCGCCGACGCGGCGCGAGCCGGCATCGGTGTCGAGCAGGGCGGTCGCGAGCTCCCCGCCTGCGGTCGCCCTGACGTCGCGCACCAGACCGTCCTCGAACTCGAGTCTCAGACCTTCGATGCGCTCGCCGGCGAACCAGAACGGCTCAGGGAAGGCGATGTGCCCATCCACTGCAGTCTCGAGCGGAGCCGTGGCCAGTTCGCCGTCCGGCCAGTTCGCCTCGCCGGCGAACACGACGGTCCGGCGGCCGGACACTGCGAGCGACAGGTCGGTATCGTCGCTCAGGATGCGAACGGTGCTCGTCGCATCCACTCGCCGCGCCAACGATTCCCACTCCGGCTTCGCCTGCGCCCAGTCGACGAGGCATCCGGCGAAGAACTCGTCGAAGAGCGAGGCGACGTCGATCCCGGAGAACTCGGCCCACGCCTCGGTCGGGACACGAACGATCGCCCAGCGCTCCTTCTCCCAGCGCAGGGACGAGACGATGCCCTTCGCCGTGCGCTGAGCCGCGATGCGTCTTGCCAGCTCATGGTCGTCGACCCCGTTCGGCCTGGCCGGCGCCGGGAGCATCCCGCGGAACGAGACATGCACATCAGAGCCGCGCAGCGACGCCACCTCGATGTCCGGCGCACTGGCCAGAACGTCGACGCGGGCGAACCGGATCGCGAGGGCGTCGACGCGCTCGTCCGTCAGAAGGACGTGCGGTACGGCACCTCGACGGTAGACCTCCTCGCAGAACGCCTCGACGATCGGGAAGCTACCCGCGTCAGTCAGGAAGACGCTGACGGCGTCGCCGTCGCGAATCGCCAGTCCATCCGCCACGGCCGCGGCGACAGCGCCCCACGGGAGCGAGGTGAGCGAGGAGGGCATGGGTCAGCGTCCTTTCGACGAGAGAGAGTGCATAACGGGGATGACGGCGGTCTGGAACTGCCGCCAGAGGAGCGCGCGCTCCGCGTAGAAGGAGGTCAGTTCGTGGTCGGGCGTGACCCGTTCGGAGACCTCCACCCAGCGAAGAGCGTCGCCCCGGTCCGCGACCACACCGCAGGCGATCGCTGCCAGCATCGCATCGCCGAACGACGCACCGGAACCGCGAACGACCTCCTGATCGAGGTCGGTGACAGTGGAGACGAGGCCCGTCCACAGCGGGTTCCGCGTTCCGCCGCCGACCGCTCGCAGGACGACGGGTGCGGCACCGGCAGCCGCGTATGTGCTGAGGACCTCGCCGACACCGAACGCGATCCCCTCCAGCATGGCGCGGTAGACGTCCGCGCTGGTGGTGGTCAGGTTCAAGCCGACGATCGCCCCCTGCAGGTGCGGGTCGTCGAGCGGCGTCCGCTCCCCGCTGAAGTGAGGCAGAGCGAGAAGTCCGCCAGCGCCGGGTGACGACGAAGCCGCCTCCGCGGCGAGCGCTCCGAACGTCCCTTCCTCTGTATGGTCGCGTCCCACGAGATCCGCGAACCAGCGGGTGATCGTTCCGGCCGTGGACGTCCCCGCGGCCAGCACGGACGTTCCGGGGAACAGATAGGGAGCGGAGTACAGCCCTCGCGTCGGATGCGGCTCCGCGAGCACTTCGATGAAGAAGTGGCTCGACCCGTACATCGCCATCATGTCGCCGGGCTCGGAGACACCAGCGCTCAGCGCCTCGGCGATCGCGTCCGAGGTGCCGACCAGCACCGGAGTTCCCTCGCCGATGCCCGTCGCCTCCGACGCACTCTGGGTGACTGCTCCTGCGATGTCCCCCGCCCAGCCGAGGTCGGGGAGCTGGTCGACACGAATTGCCCACTCGCAGCCGTCGATACGCCAGGCGCGCGCATCCAGGTCGTAGAGCGGATGGAAGTACGCCGCCGTGGCGTGGTCGATGACCCACCGGCCGGTCAGGCGTCCGACGACGAACGACTGCGAGGTGACGTAGCGGGCCGTGCGCCGTGCCACAGCTGGCTCGTTCTCCGCGATCCAGGCGATCTTGGGGCCAGCGGACTGGCTGCTGAGCGTATTGCCGGTGCGCGAAAGGATCTCCGCCTCGCCGAGTTCCGCGTTCATCCTGTCGATCTGCGCGTCCGCCCTGGTGTCGACGCCGTAGAGGATGGCGGCCCGGAGCGGGTCGCCATCGGCGTCCACGGGGAGGACGCACGGGCCGATGCCGCTGCAGCAGACGGCACCGATGGCCCGCCCGTCCGCTGCAGCGGTCAGCTCACGTGCGATGCCGCAGAAGTCGGCCCACCAGGTGCCCTCCGCGTCGTGCTCTACGTGTCCGGGATGCGGGGTGAGGATGCCGTGCTGCCTCGTGGCCGTGGCCAGCACCGTACCCGTCTCGTCGACGAGGACGCCCTTGGATTCGTACGTGCCGATGTCAATCCCGATCACTGCCGGCATTGCGGTCCCCTTCGCGCTCGGGATGCGGTCAGACGAGACTCATCCGCACACTGTCGACCGCCTGCATCAGTTCGCGGACGCGTGTCGGCTCCGCTGCGTTCTCAAACTTGCCGTCCACCTTGAATGCGGTTCCGACGATCGCGGCGTCGGCGATCGACAACTGCAACTCAGCCGTCTCGGCTCGCACCCCAGTATTCACGATCACGGGCGTGTTCCCGGCGTTCTCCTTGACGATCCGCAGAGCACCGGTGTCCGTTGCCGCGCCCGCCGTGAGTCCTGAGACGCAGATCGCGTCTGGCTTGGCGTTGAACACCGTGGAGGTGGTGATCTCCGCCAGCGTGCGCGCACCAAGGTAGGAGGTTGCCTCCGGCACGATGTTGAAGATCATCCGCACGTCGGAAGCGCCGATCCGCGAGCGGTGCCTCGCCGAGGCACCGATGTTGGTGTCCCACAGCCCGAAGTCGCTCGCGTACACGCCGGTGTAGATCTCGCGGACGAATGCCGCGCCTGTGGCGGCGGCCAGATCGAGGGAGGCGATGCCGTCCCAGAGCACGTTGACGCCGAACGGCACCACGATGTCCGAGGCCAGCTCGCCGATGACCTTCGCCATGCTGATCGCAGTGATCGGCTCGGTTTTGGTCAGGTAGGGAAGGCTGAACTCGTTGGAGATCAGCACGCCATCGACTCCGCCGCTCTGAAGCGCGTCGAGGTCGCGCTTCGCAGCGTCGATGACCTCACGCATCCCTCCCGCACCGTCGTATCCGGGATCTCCGGGCAGCGGTTGGAGGTGCAGCATCGCGATCACCGGTTTTCTCACCGGGAAGATTTCGTCCAGCCAGCTCATGAAGTTCCTTTCAAGGGACCCGGCATCAGCCGGAATGTTCGTTCGATGTTTAGTTTATACAGTTCTTGTGTTCTTTTGTACATCCAAATTCGATCCGTTGTTACAACGTGATGAGCTGCGCACTCATGCTTCGCGCCAGATAGCGATAGCCCTCCGGACCGGGATGCAGTCCGTCCTCCAGCAGCGGAGCCTCCGCCATCCCCATCACATCGAGGCCGTTCACCAGGTGCAGCCGCTCGTCCCCGCGCTGCTGCAATCGCACAACCGTTTCATGCACGATCACGCGGATCTCGCTCAGCGTGAGGCCGTCCTCGTTCGGTTTGTCCTCGCGACCCGGAGAGGCGATCGGTGTGGTCACCACGATCGGGGTGGTCGGGTGCCCGTCCCGGATCGTCTCGATGAAGCCGACGATCGCCGGTGCGAGAGTACGGGCGGGGAGGGACGACCTGCCCCACACGTTGATGCCCAGACAGAGCGTGATCAGATCGGCCCTCGTGTCCCTGACGTGCCTGGCCACCACCGGGTCCAGATGGCACTGACCTCCGAAGCCCAGGTTGGTGAGGCGCCAGTCGTACTCGGCCGCCACGATCGACGGCCAGGCCTCACTCGGTCCGTCCGACTCCTTGCACTGCGTGATCGAGCTGCCGTACGCGATCCAGTGCGGCCGCTCCGGCGATGCCGGGACCACCGTCGTGGCACCGAGAAGGGTCAGCTCGCCGAGCTCGGCCACACCGAAATGCGGCAACCATATCTCGACGCGTTTGACGCCCGTTCCCAGACCGTCCACGTGTAGCCTGCCGTCGCCTGTGATGGTCTGGCGGACGAACAGTTCGCCGTTCACCACCACATCGAACGGAGCGACCGGGTTCGTGAACTCGGCAGGCATGGAGGTGTACGCAACGAGTCGGATGGCGTGAGCGTCCGTGCTGAAGACGAAGCGCACCCCCGCCGCCATGTCTGCCACGGCAAGCAACTCGTCGTCGACGATCAGACTCTCCGTGTCCACCGGCAGCCGCCGAACCCAGAACAGGTTGCCCCGCGGCACCAGTTCGGCCGCACCCTCCAGAAGTGTGCGGAACTGAACAGGCGCGATCCTCATTTCGGTCACGAACTCGCGGGAAACGCGAACGACGCATTCGACGGGTGCTGCGACTCCGGCCAGCGCTGCGTGACGACCTTGCCGCGCGTGTAGAAGCGCACGCCGTCTGGTCCGTAGATGTGCAGGTCGCCGAACAGCGAGTCGTTCCAGCCACCGAACGAGTGCCACGCTACGGGGACCGGCAGCGGGATGTTGATGCCGATCATCCCGACCTTGACGCGTCGCTGGAAGACGCGGGCGGAGCTGCCGGAGTCGGTGAACACGGCGGTGCCGTTCCCATATGGGTTGCTGTTGATCACGGTGATCGCTTCTTCGATGTCCGCCACGCGCACCACGACGAGTACTGGCCCGAAGATCTCCTCTGCGTATGCAGACATGCTCTGCTCGGCGCGGTCGATGATCGTCGGGCCGATGAAGTATCCGTCCTCATTGCCCGGCACGGTGAGATCCCGTCCGTCGACGACCAACTGGGCCCCGTCCGCCTCCGCCTCGGAGACGATGCGCTGGATGCGCTCGAGCGACGCCTTCGTGATGACAGGCCCCATGTCCGCCTCAGGCCGGGTGCCCTCGGCCACGACGACGTCAGTCGCCCGCTCCTTGAGCTTCTCGATGAGAGCATCGGCGATGGCATCGACGGCCAGCGTTACCGAGATGGCCATACAGCGCTGCCCCGCCGAACCGAATGCGGCTGCGATCAGGTGGTCTGCTGCAAGATCGAGGTCGGCGTCTTCGAGGACGACGGCGTGGTTCTTGGCACCGCCGAGAGCCTGAACGCGCTTGCCCGCCGCTGTCGCCTTCTCGTGCACGTACTTGGCGATCGGAGTAGAGCCCACGAACGAGATGCCGTCGACGTCCGGGTGGGTGAGCAGCGCATCCACAGCGGATTTGTCGCCCTGCAGGACCGTGAACACCCCGGCAGGGAGACCGGCCAGCTGCCACAGCTCGGCGAGAACGAGGGAGGCGGACGGGTCACGTTCGGACGGCTTCAGGATGAACGCGTTGCCGGTGGCGATGGCGACAGGCGCCATCCACAGCGGCACCATCACCGGGAAGTTGAACGGAGTGATCCCCGCGACGACCCCGAGCGGCTCGCGGAACGAGTAGACGTCGATGCCGGTTGAGACCTGGTCCGAATATTGGCCTTTGAGCAGCTCGACGATGCCGCAAGCGAATTCGACGACCTCTTGCCCCCGGCTGATCTCGCCGCGAGCATCAGACAAGACCTTGCCGTGCTCCGCCGTCACGACCGCGGCAAGCCTGTCTGCGTTCTCCGCGAGCAGCTCGCGGAAACGGAACAGTATGCGGGTGCGCGCCGTGAGCGATGACTGCGCCCAGGCATCGGCCGCACGGCGGGCGGAGGCTACTGCGGCCTCGACGTCCGCTGTCGAGGCTAGGTGCAGTTCAGCCGTCGGACGGCCGGTGGCGGGATTGATCACCTGCTGTGTCCGCTCGCCCGTGCCGAGGGTGAGCGCGCCGTCGATGTAGTGGCCGATCGCGTCCGTCACTGTGTTTCCTTCCATTGCGTTGGTGGTCGTGCTGGTCATCTCACTGCGCCTTCTGGATCTGGCGAAGGACAGGGAAGGAGACACCGAAGATGATCAGCAGCATCACCGTCGAGATGGCCGCACCCTTGCCTACGTCCAGATAGGTGAACGCCGTGAAGTAGGCGTGCAGGTCGAGGGTCTCGGTCGCGTTGCCTGGGCCCCCGCCCGTCATCACATAGATGGTGTCGAAGCGACGAATCGAGTCCATGACCCTGAACAGGACGGCGAGCAGGATCATCGGCTTGAGCAGCGGCAGGGTGACGTTCCAGAACATCTTGAAACCGCTCGCCCCATCCATCTGCGCGGCCTCGTACACCTCAGGCGGCGTCGATCGGAGACCGGCGAGCAGGATCACGACGACGAACGGAGTGGAGAGCCACACGTCCGCGCCGATCAGCGACGGCATCGCGAGCGCGGAGTTGCCGAGCCAGTCGACCTTGCCGATGCCGACGAGCGACAGCAGGTAGTTGACCATCCCGGAGTCGGTGTTCAGCAGCATCCGCCACATGAGACCGACCACGACCGGAGTCGCCATCATCGGCACCAGGTAGACAGAACGAAGGAATTGGGCGCCCTTGAACTCCTGCGAGAGCAGCAGTGCGATGGCCATTCCGATCACCAATTGCAGGGTGACGGTTGCCGCCACCTGATACGCCGTCAGCCCGATCGAGTGCCAGAACGCCCCGTCTGTCGCCAGCTCGATGAAGTTCTGCAAGCCGGCGAACGTCGAGCCGGCCGGGTCTCCGAGGTTCCAATTCAGCAAGCCCATGTAGACCGACACCGCCAGCGGCACCGCAGTCAGCACGAACAGGATCGCGAACGGCGGACCGATCAGGAGGTACCACGTTGTGTTGTTGTCTCGGGAGAAGAAGCCCTGCTTGGGCAGAGACTTCGTCCGGAGACGCAGTGCCTGTTCGCTCATTTCTTGAGGATCTTCAGAATCTCTTGGTTGGCTTCGTTCATCGCGGCCTCGTTACTCGCCTGGCCGCTCAGGATCTTGGACAGCGCCACCGAAATTGCGCCCCGAATCTCGGTGCCTTGCGGGATGACCGGGCTGTACTCCGGGTTCACATGCTTGATCGACTCGCTCAGGGCCGCCAGGTATGCCGGGTCGTACAGTTTCTGCACACCAGGGTCGGTGAGAACATCCGTGCGGCCGGGAGTGCCGCCGACGCCGGCGAGCGCCTGGTCGATGCCAACCTTCTTGCTGGTGAGGTACTGCACGAGCTGCCATGCCTCTTTGTCGTTCTTCGTCGTGTCGACGACGGAGAGTCCGGAGACGGCACCGGCGATGTAGTTGCCGCCCTCACCCTTCAACGCCGCGTAGCCAACATGGCCGGCGATCTTCGACGCCGACTTGTCCTCCAGGCTCGGCCCCAGGGTCGCTCCATCGAGCCACATGGCGGCCTTGCCCTGCTGCATCGCGGCCTGGTCCTCGACGAAGCCGTAGTTGCCGACACCGGAGGGGGCGTATTTGGTCATCAGCGTCGCATATTGGTCAGTGGTCTTCCTCGCGGCCTCCTCATCGAGCACGTCGTACTTCGGCTTGCCCTTCGCGTCCTCCCAGCGACCGCCGTTGAGAAGCCACATCATGATCCAGGAGAAGGAGTTCTCATTGCCCTGTCTGGTACCTCTGGCGAGGAAGCCGGCCTGGCCGATCTCCGGCTTGTTCAGCTTCTTGGCCGCCGAGAGCACCTCGGTGAGCGTGGTGGGCGGGTTGTCAGGGTCGAGGCCGGCCGCCGTGAACATGTCCTTGTTGTAATAGAGCATGTCCGCGCCGACTTCGAAGGGGATCGTGTACGTCTTGCCATCGATGGCGAGCGAGTCGAGCACGCCGCCCTTGAAGCCGGACGTGTAGCTGCTCGGCGTCTGCGACTTGTCGTCGAGGTAGGAGTTGAGCGGCTTGATCCATTTCGATGCGGTCAGCTGGCTCAGGTTCGTGGACACGGCTTCGACCACGTCGTACTGGCCTGCGCCGCTGCCCAGAGAGACGTTGTACTTGGCCTGCATCCCCGCCTGCGGGACGAGGTCGACGTTGACCTTGATTCCGGTCTCCTTGGTGAACTCCGGGACGAGCGTCTTGAGACGCGTGGTCGAGGGGGACTGCACCATCAGCAGGTTGAGCGTCTTCTCCGACCCGCCGCCTCCGCTGGGGGCACACCCGGACAGGACGAGGACACTTGCGGCGACCGCCGCGATGCTGACGAGAACTCTCTTTTTCATATGCTCTTTTCCGCTCTTATTTGATGGAACCGGCAGTGAGGCCTCTGACGAGCCCCTTCTGAGTGAAGATCGTGAAGACGAGGACAGGGAGGATGATCAGGATCGACGCGGCGCTGAGCCCTCCCCAGTTGGTCCCCGAGTCACTGATGAAGCCCTGGATTGCGAGTGGGGCGGTCTGCGTGTTGCGCCCGGAGAGGACGAGGGGATAGAAGAACTCGTTCCACGCCATGATGAACGCGAAGATGGCGGCGGTCGCGATCCCGGGCCAGGACGCGGGAACCACGACCCGGAAAAGTGCCGTCACCCTGGTGCACCCGTCGACTCTGGCTGCCTCCTCCAGCTCGATCGGGATGGACCGGAAATACCCCGCCATGATCCAGGTGACGAACGGCAGGGTCAGGGTCATGTACACCAGCACCAGAGCCGGATAGGTGTCCAGCAGACCGAGGACCTTGAACATCAGGTAGATCGGCAGCGCGAAGCCCATCGCCGGCGCCATGCGCACCAAGATGATCCACAACCCCATTGCGCGCGTCGCCCGCCCGTTGTGTCTGGCGATCGTGTACCCGGCGCTGATGCCGAACACAAGGGAGAACAGCACGGTCGCGATAACCACGATGATGCTGTTCACGTACGCGGCGAGGAAGTCGCTCTGGTTGAGGACCGCGAGGTAGTTCTCGAACGTCGGCAGGAAGAAGAGGGCCGGGGGCATACTGAACGCATCCCGAGCTGTCTTCAGCGACGTCGTCAGCAGCCAGAGGAGCGGCAGGAGGCTGCCGAGTACGATCACGTAGGTCAGGGCGATGCGGACTGCGCGCAACGAACGACGCATGCCGACGCCTTCACTCACGGGCGCACCTGCACCTTGATCGCATCCGCGCCGCGGTCGCTCAGCACGTCGAACGCCGCCTGAGCATCGTCCAGCGCGTACTCGTGCGTGATGATCGGGCGCAGATCGATCTTGCCAGCGGCGACCAGGTCGATGGCGGTGACGGTCTCATCGTTCGCGCCCGTGCATCCGACGATGTCGATCTCCTTGTGCAGAATCGGCAGCAGAGGAAGGGTGACCGTGTCCTGAACGGCGCCGAAGAACATGACGCGGCCGCGCTTGCGAACGATGCGGATCGCATCCTGGTACGTCGCGTCGATACCGACGGACTCGATGACCACGTCCGCTCCGAGGCCTCCTGTCAGCTCGGTCACGATCGCCTGGAGGTCGTCGCGCAGCGGGTTCACCGTGTGCGTGGCTCCGGTGCGGGCTGCGACCCCGAGGCGGAAGTCAGACGTGTCGCTGACGATGAGGTTGGTGACACCGGAGAGCGCGACGCCCTGCACCATGCACAGGCCGAGTGTTCCCGCCCCGAGGATCACGACGGTCTGGCCGAGTTTCAGCCCCGCCCTGTTCACAGCGTGGAGGGCGTTGGAGAGCGGCTCGATCATGGCGGCTTCCTCCATCGACATCGAGTCGGGGACCGCGAAGACCTGTTTCTCCTCGACGGCCAGGTACTCTGCCATCGCGCCCTGCTCGAAGCCGCGCAGGCTCGACCCGGTGACGCGCTTGTTGTCGCAGATCGAGATCCAGCCGCGCTGACACGGGAGGCAGACGCCGCAAGTGACTTGCGGGTCGACGGTGACGCGGTCGCCGACTTTCACGCGAGTGACGGCGTCACCGACGGCAGCGACGGTGCCGGCAGCCTCGTGGCTCATCACGAGGCCAGGCCGACGCGAGGTTCCCTCATCGTCCAGGAACCCGTGCAGGTCCGACCCGCAGATACCGGCTGCACTCACGTGGACGAGCACCCCGGTGGGCCCGATCTCGGGCGTCGGGAGTTCATCCGTCTGGAGCCTCTTGTGCCCGTCGACCATGTGGATGACTGCGGCTTTCATTTGTTTCCTTTCGCTGGGCTGGACGGTGCTGATTTCGTAGCTGCGATGAACTCGGTGAGTGCCCGCTCCGGGTCGTCGACGGAGAGCAGCGGCTCGCCCTGGACGATCACCGCGGCCCCGGCCTCGACCGCCGCGCGGCTCTCCGCGACGTCGTACGTGGCATAGCTGACGGGGGTGTCGACGGCCTGGACAACCTCGCGAAGAAGAGCGATCGGAGAGCCGGCGGGGCTGTGCCGCTTCTGATCGACGCCGAAGTGGACCATGACGTAGTCGGCGTGGGCGAACCGGCGTGCGGTTGCCACGGGATCGGCGACATTGAAGAGGTCGACAGTCACGGCGATCCCGTGCTTCGCGCCCGACCGTATCGCCTCGTCGACGGTGGCCTCAGGGGCGAGGGCGGAGACGGTCACATTCTGGGCACCGATCTCCTTTGCTGTGCCCACGTACCGGTCCGCCGCAGCGATGATCATCACGTCGAGCAGCAGATAGTGCTCTGGGAACTCCGCGGCGAACGGTCTGACTCCGTTGAGTCCCTCGTATTCGATCAGAGGCTTACCGAACTCGATCCAGTCCACGCCAGCGGCGACTGCGGCTGTGCCGAGTCTCCGCGCGCTGTCGATGGACGTGGTGTCGAGTGCGATCTGGACGAGCGGTGAGGGCATTTGATCTCCATTGGCACGTGCGGTGTTTGATCGATTATTACATTCTATTTGTTCGTTTGAAAGACACAACTTGTTCTTTGTGTTCACAGCACGGGGTCGCCAGGCCGTGCAGGGTCGCCAGGCCGTGCAGGGTCGCCAGGCCGTGCAGGGTCGCCAGGCCGTGCAGGGTCGCTCAAGAGCGCCGTGCGGCGAGGGTGGGATGGTGCGCGCCCTGGCTAGTGCGCCGCGCCGCCGTTCGCATCCAGCCAGTCCAGCACCCGCGGCATCGCCTTGTTCGCCACGGTTCCGTGCGTGGCACCGGGGATGCGGTCATAGGTGACCGCCGTGCCATCGCTCTTCTCGCGCGCGACGAACGCGTCCGTCGCCTCGGGGCGCACCAGTTTGTCCGCCAGCCCCTGCGCCACGAACAGCGGCACAGCGATCCTGGCTGCGCCAGGCGTGTTCGCCGCGAGCAGCCCAGACCACGGTTCCGTCGTCTCCGGGTCGGCGGACAGGAAGGTGCCGATGAGCGGCTTCGCCACCGCGTGCATGGCCGAGTTCTGGGTGAGGAGGCAGAAGCCGTTCATCGTGGGGAGGGCATCCACTGCCGCAGGGGTGAGGATGCTCCGCACCGGGACGTCGTACACGTCGGAGTACGCGGCGAACGCGTATGAGGCGATGCTCACCCCGGAGACATCGCCGATGTCGGCGCGCATCAGGCTGGCGAGATCGGTGGCCGGCGCGGCGACCGCTGCGGCGCGGATGTCGAGGTCCGGCGCGTACGATGCGGCGAGCTGGGCGGCGAACAGCACGGCCTGACCGCCCTGCGAGTGACCCCACAGCACCACCCGGTTGCTGGCCTCTGCGCCGAGGACGGCGCGGGCGGCTCTGGCGGCGTCGAGCACGTTCCTGCCTTCCGTCTCGCCGACGAGGTAGGAGTCGGGGCCCGGCACGCCCATCCCGGTGTAGTCGGTGTAGACGACGGCGTAGCCACGGGAGAGCAGGTCGGTGAGGCCCTCGACGAAGACGTACGGGTCGAAGAACCGCGACGGCGCGCATTTCTCCGCGCTTCCGGTGGTCGGGTGACCCCAGGAGACGATCGTCCGGCCGCCGGCCGGGGCGGGGCTGTCGGGGACGACGAGGAGCCCGCTGTTCACGACCGGCTTTCCGTCGAGGTCCGTGGAGCGGAACATGATGCGCCATGCGGCGGCACCGGCCGGCTGTCCCGGCGCCTCCTCGGTGGCGATGAGAGAGCCAGGCGCGCCGCTCGGCAGCGGAGACGGCACGCGATAGAAGCTGCCGACGTACGGGCGCGCACCGAGGTCCTCCTCGACGCGGGTGGCCTGGGTGGGCGAGCACGCGGTCAGCGCCGCGACCACCGCCACCACCACGGCCACGACCCGCAACCCTCGCGTGCTCACACCCAAACGCTACCCGCTCCCGGCCCCTCTCCCCCTCCCTCCGAGGCAATCGAGTCGGGACTTGTGCACGCGACACGCCGGGCGCAGGTGTGCATAAGTCCGGGCTCGATTGTTTGGGCAGGGGTGTCGGAGGGCGGTGGGAGGATGAGGGGGTGCTGGTTGACGCGCTGGTGAAGACTTCGGAGGCCGTCGCATCCACTCGGTCGCGGCTGGCGAAAGTGGATGCGCTCGCCGGGCTGCTCTCGCAGCTCGCGCCGGAGGAGATCGCACCGGCGGTCGGGCTGCTCGTCGGCAAGCCGCGACAGGGCAGGGTCGGCGTCGGCTGGCGCGGACTGTCCGCCGCGATCGGCGCACCCGCGCCCCAGCCCAGCCTGACCATCGACGACCTGGATGCACTGCTCGACCGGCTCGCCGCGCTGTCCGGCACAGGATCGGCAGGCGACCGCACCCGCGAGTTGCGCGCGTTCACCGAGCGCGCCACCGCGGACGAACAGGACTTCATCGCCAGGGCGCTGCTGGGCGAGATGCGCACGGGCGCTCTGGAAGGCGTCCTCACCGACGCGATCGCCAGAGCGGCCGACCGGCCGGGAGAGGCGGTGCGGCGCGCGGCGATGCTGACCGGCGACCTCGGCGAGACGGCCAGGCTCGCACTGACGGGCACGGCCGCAGAGCTCGCCGACGTGGGCCTGGTGGTCGGGCGGCCCGTGCAGCCGATGCTCGCGGGAACGGCAGCGAGCGCATCGGCCGCGCTGGCGACGACAGGCGAGGCGTCGGTCGAGTTCAAGCTCGACGGCGCGCGCATCCAGGTGCACCGGTCCGGCGACGACGTGCGGGTGTACACGAGGAACCTCGCCGACATCACCCGCCGCGTGCCGGAGGTGGTCGAGGTCGTGCGCGGGATGCCCGTGCGCGACGTCATCCTCGACGGGGAGACCCTTTCGCTCGACGAGGACGGCGCGCCTCGTCCGTTCCAAGAGACGATGTCCCGGTTCGGGGCGGAGGCCGCGCGGGAGGCGGTCCTGCATCCGTGGTTCTTCGACGTGCTGCACGTCGACGGCCGCGACCTGCTCGACGAGCCGCTGTCCACGCGGATCGCCGAGCTGGAGCGGATCGCGGGCGCGCACCGCATCCCGGGCGAGGTCACCGACGACCCTGCGGTGGCGGAGCGGATCGCGGAGGATGCTCTGGCGGCCGGTCAGGAGGGCGTGGTCGTGAAGGCGATCGACTCTCCGTACGCGGCGGGGAGGCGCGGGTCGTCCTGGATCAAGGTGAAGCCCGTGCACACCTACGACCTGGTGGTGCTCGCGTGCGAGTGGGGTTCCGGGCGACGGCAGGGCTGGCTGTCCAACCTGCACCTCGGAGCCCTCGACCCGGACGGCGAGTTCGGCGAACCGGGCGGCTATGTGATGGTGGGCAAGACGTTCAAGGGCCTCACCGACGAGGTGCTGCGCTGGCAGACGGAGCACTTCCAGCAGATCGAGGTGCGCCGCACGGCGGGGACGGTGTGGGTGACGCCGACGACGGTCGTGGAGATCGCGATCGACGGGGTGCAGCGCTCCAGCCGGTATCCGGGCGGGATCGCGCTGCGCTTCGCGCGGGTGAAGCGCTACCGCGACGACAAGGATGCGGCAGAGGCCGACACGATCCAGACGCTGCGGGAGCTGCTGCGGGAGTGACGAGGCGGGCGGGCGCTGCCGGCGCTGCCGGCGTGTGGCCCGGTGGGTCAGAAGTCCTCGCGGCCCTCCGCATCGACGTCCAGTCTCCTCTCGTCCTCCGCCCACGCGGCGAGTGCAAGGCCGAGCTGGCGTCGCACCCAGTCCGGAGGCAGCGGGGCATCGGCCTCCCCTTCGAGGCTGGCGAGGCGGTGAGCACGTTCGGTCGATGACCCGGTGAGATCGTCCATGATCGTTCCCTTCCGTGACCGATTGTCCTCCTCGGGATGCGCGACGGGAACGGGTGAGCGCATGATGGCCTGATGAGCCAGTGGATCTACTTCATCCATCCGCCCCGCGACGACTTCGCGGCGACGATGACGGACGCGGAGAAGGAGGCGTGAGGGCGGCACTGGGCGCGGCTGCAACGCGCGTTCGCCGACGGGCGCGTGATCCTGGTGGGGCCGACGCTGGGGCACGTCAACACCGGCATCTGCGTGTTCGACGCCGAGGACGAAGCGGCGGCGAGAGCGTTCATGGAGGAGGACCCGGCGATCGCGGAAGGGTTCGCGCGTGGGGAGCTGCGCGGGTTTCAGGTGTCGCTGCTGCGGGGTGCGTGAACCAGCGCGGTGCGAGGTCGCCGCGCGAGACCGCGGCGGCCACCAGGCGGGCGCGTATGACCTGCGCGCGTCACCGCACCGTCGCGGCCAGCGCAGCCCCCGCCGCCCGCGCCCAGCGCTCCGGCTCCGCCATCGCGCCCTCCGCTCCCCCGGCCAGAGCGCTGAGCGACGCCGCGGCCGCGAATTCTCCCGTCTCCGCCTCGATAGCCCCGGCCGCGAGCAACGCAGGGATGCCACTATCCCGGGCCAGCTGCGACACGTACGCCGGCACCTTTCCCGCTGCCGACTGGGTGTCGAAGCGGCCCTCGCCCGTGATCACGGCGTCGGCCGCGCGCACCAGGGCCGGCAAGCCGAGCGCGTCTCCCACCGCCGCAGAGCCCGGTGCGAGCTGCGCGCCCCAGACGAGCAGGCCGTAGCCTGTTCCGCCTGCCGCTCCAGCGCCGGGCGTTGCGGGGCGCACGGGCCGCGCGCCAGGCACCTGACCTCCGCCGAGCACCCGCGCCAACCGCACCAGGCCGGACTCCAGTCCAGCCACCTGCTCCGGCGTCGCGCCCTTCTGCGGGCCGAACACGGCCGCCGCCCCCGTGGCGCCGAGCAGCGGGTTGGTCACATCGCTCAGGATGCGCACCCCGCCGGGCGGAAGCGCCGGCAGCCCGGACAGGTCGGCGCGGGCCAGCGCGCCGAGGCCGCGGTTGCCGAGACGGATCGGACGGCCGGTCGCGTCCGTGAACCTGGCGCCGAGCGCTGCGAGGGCTCCGACGCCGCCATCGGTGGATGCGCTCCCTCCGATGGCGAGCAGAAGTCCGGTCGCGCCCGCATCCAGTGCTGCGGCGATCGCCTGCCCGAAGCCGAAGGTGTGAGCGTCGAGCGGGGCGAGGGCCGGCATGTGGGAGAGCCCGCTGGTCTCCGCCAGCTCGACCATGGCGGTGCCGTCCGGGAGGGACAGCCAGGACGCATCCACGGCCGTGCCTGCCGGGCCGAGCACGGTGATCGGGTGGCGGACGGAGCCGGGGACCGCCACCTCGAAGGCGTCGAGCGTTCCCTCACCGCCGTCCGCCATCGGGGCGAGCACGAGACGATCGTCCGGCCGCACGGACGACCACCCCGCCGCGATCGCTCCGGCGACAGCGGTGGCCGTCGCCGACCCCTTGAAGGAGTCTGGCGCTACGACAACGGTGTACGGCATCCCACTACAGTGGCACGTGCTCGGCGAACGCCCGAACCGTGCGCTCGACGACCGACGCCGGCGACGCATCCCAGATCGCCTGGTTGAAGATCTCCACCTCGACGTCGCCCGAGTACCCCGCCGCGTTCACCGCGGCGGTGATGCTCGCGAAGTCGATGTGGCCGTCGCCCATCATGCCGCGGGCGAGGAGCACATCGGCGGCGAGCGGGGTGACCCAGTCGCAGACCTGGTAGCTGGCGATCCGGCCGGATGCGCCCGCCCGCGCGATCTGGTCGCGCACGGCCGGGTCCCACCAGACGTGGAAGGTGTCGACCACGACGCCGACCGACTCCGCGGGGAACTGCTCCGCCACGTCGAGCGCCTGGCCGAGCGTGGAGAGCACGGCCCGGTCGGCCACGTACATGGGATGCAGAGCCTCCAGCGCGAGGGTGACCCCCGCTTCGCGCGCCTCCGGTTCGAGTTCGGCGACGGCGTCGCGCATCCGCTCTCTGGCTCCGCGCAGGTCGGTGGAGCCGGCAGGCAGGCCACCGGCGACCAGGACGAGCACGGCGGCGGAGCCGGCGGCCCCCGCTGCTGCAAGGGCGGCCGTCTCCTCGATCGCCGCGCGGTTGTCGTCGAGCGATCGGCGGCGCTCCTCGCCCTCCGGAGCCGTGAAGAACCCGGCCCGGCACAGACTCGACACGCGCAGACCGGAGTCGGCCACGCGCGCGGCCGCCTCGCGGAGCCCGACCTCGGCGACCGGCTCCCGCCAGAGGCCGATGCTCTGCACCCCCGCCTCCGCGGTGAGGCGCAAGGCGGTGTCGAGGTCGGCGTACTTGATGGTCGCCTGGTTGATCGAGAGACGCGGATGCGGGGTCACGGCGGTGTCGGTCATGCGGTGAATCCGTTCAGTCGGAGGAGTCCGTGCCAGCGGTCGGCGGCCAGCTCGGGGCGCTCGAGGGCGCCGGAGGCGTTCGCCAGGCGCACGATCTCGGACAGGTGGGGCAGGCTGCGCGCGGCGTGCAGGCCGCCGATCATCGTGAACGACGCCTGGTGACCGTTCAGCCACGAGAGGAAGGCCACGCCCGTCTTGTAGTAGAAGGTCGGAGCGGCGAACACCTGGCGCGACAGCTCCTCGGTGGGGCCGAGGACCGCGCGGTAGCGGGCGACGTCCCCGGCGTCGAGCGCCTGGATGGCCGCGGACGCGCTGGGCGCGACGGCCGCGAACGCGCCGAGCAGCGCATCCGAGTGGGCGCCGCCGTCGCCCTCGATGAGGCCGACGTAGTTGAAGTCGTCTCCCGTGAACATCCTGGCCGTCTCTGGGAGGCGCGAGCGGAGGGCGACCTCGGCGTCCGCATCCAGCAGGCTCATCTTGATGCCGCTGACCATGTCGGCGTTGTCGCCGATGATCCGCAGCACCGTCTCGCCGGCCTCTGCGGAGTCCGTCGAGCCGAAGTACGCCGCGAGGCCCGGGTCGAACGCGGCGCCCAGCCAGTGCAGCACGACGGGGGTGGATGCGGCGGCCAGCACCCCGCGGTACACCCGCTCGTAGTCTGCCGCTGAGGTCGCGGCGCGGGCGAGGTGGCGGCTCGCCATCAGCACGACCCCCGCACCCGCGTCCTCGGTGAAGTGAAGCTGCTCGATGTACGCGTCGATCACGGCATCGAGGGAGATGACCTCGTCCTCGACGTGGTCGGTATTGACGCCGACCACGATCGCGCCGCCGACCGCGCGCGCCTCTGCGGCACTGCGGGAGATGAGGTCGCGAGTGGCACGCGCATCCAGGCCCATGTTGCGCTGGGCGGTGTCCATCGCGTCCGCCACGCCGAGGCCCCAGGACCAGACGTGGTGGCGGAAGGCGAGCGTCGCATCCCAGTCGATGTCGGCGGGGGAGCCTGGCACGTTGTCCGCCCAGGGCTTCGGCACGACGTGGGCCGCGGCGTACGCGACGCGCGAGGCGAGCGGCGCGGCGGGCTTCGCGTACGCGGGGGCGGCCTGCAGGTCGAGGGTGCTCGTGCTGCCGTCCGCGGAGAGGAGGACGAGGTCGCCCATCAGAGGCTGACCTCCGGCAGGTCGATGCGGCGGCCCTCGCGTGACGAGATCAGGCCCTGCTCGGCGAGCTGCACGCCGCGCGCTCCGGCCAGGAAGTCGTATGCGTTCGGCGCATCCTCGACCACGTGGCGGATGAACTCCTCCCACTGCGTCTTGAAGCCGTTCTCGAACACGTCGTTCGCCGGCGACTCGATCCAGTCGGTGTCATAGTCGTGCTCGTCGGCCAGGTCCGGGTTCCAGACCGGCTTGGGGGTGGCGTTACGCGGCTGGATCTTGCAGCCGAACAGGCCGACGACCGCGCTGCCGAGGGTGCCGTCCACCTGGAACTCAACCAGCTCGTCCCTGTTGACGCGGGTGGTCCAGGAGGAGTTGAGCTGCGCGGTGATGCCGCCCTCCAGCTCGAAGATCGCGTACGCGGCATCGTCGGCGGTGGCGGCGTACGGCTCGCCCTTCTCGTCGACCCTGGTCGGGATCTCGGTGACGGCGTGGGCGTAGACCGACCTGACCGTGCCGAACAGGTTCTCCAGCACATACGACCAGTGCGGGAACATGTCGACGACGATGCCGCCGCCGTCCTCGGCCCGGTAGTTCCAGCTCGGGCGCTGCGCTGCCTGCCAGTCGCCCTCGAACACCCAGTAGCCGAACTCGCCGCGCACCGACAGGATGCGGCCGAAGAAGCCGGAGTCGATCAGCCGCTTGAGCTTGCGCAGGCCTGGCAGGTAGAGCTTGTCGTGCACGACGCCGTTCTTGACGCCGGCTTCCCGGGCGAGACGCGCGAGCTCCAGCGCCTCCTCGAACGACTCGGCGGTGGGCTTCTCCGTGTAGATGGCCTTGCCTGCCGCGATGGCCTTCTTGATGGCGGATGCGCGGGCCTGCGTGACGAGGAAGTCGGAGTAGATCTGCCAGCGGTCGTCGGCGAGGGCGGCATCCAGATCGGTGGTGAAGTTCTCGATGCCGTGCTTGGCGGCGAGCTCGGCCAGCTTGGCCTCGCTGCGGCCGACCAGGATGGGCTCGACCTGCACCCTGCTGCCGTCGGAGAGCAGCACGCCGCCCTGCTCGCGGATGGCGAGGATGCTGCGCAGCAGGTGCTGCCGGTAGCCCATGCGGCCGGATACGCCGTTCATGATGATGCCGATGGTCGACGTTGACACGGGAACTCCTTCGGTGCGGTGTGGTGTTGCTTGTCTTTGGGAAAGCGCTTACCAGCCTAGGCGAACGTAGCGGGTCTCGTCAAACGTCGGCGGCGGATGGGTGCAGCGGCGGATGGTGCGGCGGCGGATCGGTGGGGCGGCGGATGAGCGGGGCGGCGGACGGGTGCGGCGGGTGCGAACCGCGACTACGCACGCAGCAGCCAGCGGGCGGCGGCCGCGACGATGGCGCGGTGGGCGTCCGACTCGTACGACGCCTCGTCGTGGCCGAGGGCGTCGTAGACGACTCTGGCGTCGCCGTAGCTGCGCGCCCAGAGCAGCGGGAACTCGGCACCGTCGTGCTCGTGTGTGGCGAGCGGCACCAGGTCGGGCGCCGTCCGCAGGTAGGTGTACCGCTCGTCCTCGACCTCGAAGTCGGTCAGCCCGGCGACGATCGGATGCCGCTCCGGGTACACGTGGATGCGCGCCCGCGAGTAGTCCGGGTGCATCGTCGTCCCGCGCACCCACACGCCGCCGAGGATGTCCTCCCACTCCGGCACGCCACGCAGCGACGTGGACGAGACGTGCATGGCGAGCAGTGAGCGGCCGGCGGCGAGGTGCGCGAGCAGCCCGGCGCGGGCGAGACGCTCTGCTTCCGGCTGTGGATGCTCGGGGTCGGTGAGTGCTGGATCGCCGATGTTGAGGACCAGCAGGTCGGGGGCGGATCCCGCTTCGCCGTCGGCCAGGGCGGCCAGGCGCGCATCCACGTCCTCCGAGATCTCGACCTCGATGCCTTCGCCGCGGAGGATGTCGGCGATTCGGGAGGAGGTAGCGGCGAACGGGTGCCAGGGGTCGGCGTATCGTCCGGCGCCGCTGAGGATGAGGGCGTGGTGTGGCATGGGGTTCCTTCCGTCGACGTCCTCGAATGGTAAGCGCATTCCGGCCCGCTGCGCCAACCTGTGAAAAGTCGCGCTTGACGAATCCGCCGGAAGGATTCATGATGAGGAATGCGCATTCTGGGAATGCGCAATCCGGACAGGCGGAGACACAAGCCGCCAGCAACGACGCAATCCAGAGGAGTCGACGATGACTGACCCGCACAAGCCGGTGGCCGCGTTCGCCATGCGCCCCGACCTGCCAGGGCTCCTCTTCTCGGACGACGACCTCGCCGCCCTCTCCCGCATCCTCGACTTCGAGACGGCGTCCGCGGCGGCCACCCCCTCCGGCGCCGCGCCCACCACCGCTTTCCCCACCATCACCACCTTCCCCATCGCAGACTCCGCCGCCGCCTCATCCGCCTCCACTACCACCTCCACCTCCACCTCCCCTTCCGCGACCTTCTCCACCGCCTCCGCCTCCACCGCCTCCGCCGCCCTCGCCTCCGTCGAGGTGCTCATCACCGGCTGGGGCTGCCCACCAATCGGGCGCGCCGAGCTGAACGCCATGCCCCGCCTCTCCGCGGTCATCCACGCGGCGGGCAGCGTGAAGGGTCACCTGGACGACGAGGCGTGGGATCGCGGCATCCGGGTGACGAGCGCGGCCAGCGCCAACGCGTATCCCGTTGCCGAGTACACGCTCGCGATGATCCTGCTCGCCGGCAAGCGGGTGCCCGACTACATCCGGCGCTACGCGGTCGACCCCGCCCTCTACGACGAGTCGCCCGACCCGTCGATCGGGAACTTCGGGCGCACGGTCGGCATCGTCGGGGCCTCCAGGGTGGGGCGCAGGGTGATCGAACTGCTGCGGCCGTTCGACGTGCAGGTGCTGCTCTACGATCCGCACCTCGCGGCGGGCGACCCTGTGCTCGCCGACGCCAGGCGGGTCGAGCTCGACGAACTGTTCGCGCTGTCCAGCATCGTGAGCATCCACGCCCCGCTGCTGCCGGAGACCGTCGGCATGGTCGGCGCGAAGCAGCTCGCTCTTCTGCCGGACGGCGCCACCGTCATCAACACGGCTCGCGCCCCCATCCTCGATCAGGATGCGCTGGCCGTGGCCGTGCGGGATCGCGGGCTCCGCGCCATCCTCGACGTCACCGATCCTGAACCGCTTCCGTCCGGGCACCAGCTCCGTGAGCTCGACGGCGTCGTGCTCACCCCGCACGTCGCCGGAGCACTCGGCACAGAGCTGCGACGGCTCGGCACGTGCGCCAGGCGCGAGGCCGAACTGTTCGTCGCCGGCGCGCCGGCGGCGTTCCCCGTCACGAAAGAAGCTCTGATCGCCGTTGCCTGAGATCCTCACACCCCAGAACCTGTCCGAGACTGAGACCCGACCACATCCGTTTTCGCGCCGGGAGGCGACCATGCATCAGCTCCGCGAGTACACCGCACAGGTATTCATCGACGGCCGTTTCGAGGCGCCGGACGGCGACCGCGACCTGCCCGTGCTCGACAAGGCGTCCGGCACGCTGCTCGGCACGTACGGAAACGCCTCCGCCGCGCAGGTGGACCGCGCCGTCCGCGTCGCCAAGGCCAAGCAGTCGGGCTGGGCAGCGGTCAACGCCAACCGTCGCAGCGAGATCGTCCGCGACTTCGCCCGCCAGCTCGAGCTGCGGCGCGACGAGCTCCTCACCCTGATCATCCGCGAGACAGGCGGCACAGCGGAGAAGGCGGAGGAGGAGCTCGGCCAGGCGATCACGCAGCTCAACAACTCCGCCACCCAGCTCACCGAGAACGCCGGAGCGATCCTGCCTCCGTACAAAGACGGCAAGATCTCGCTCTCCCGCGCCGTCCCGCTCGGCGTCATCGGTCTCATCGTCCCCTGGAACTACCCGATGAGCCTCGCGATGCGCGCCCTCGCCCCCGGCCTCGCATACGGAAACGCGGTCGTGCTCAAGCCGGCAGAGCTCACCCCGTTCGCCGGTGGCCAGATCCTCGCGGAGGCCGCGCAGGCCGCCGGGGTGCCTGACGGCGTGTTCAACGTGGTCCCCGGCGACGGGCCGACCACCGGGCGCACGCTCTCCGAGCATCCCGACCTCGACCTCGTGCACTTCACCGGTTCGTTCGAGGTCGGACACCAGATCGCCAACTTCGCGGCGCGCTCCTTCAAGCCTGTGGCCACCGAACTCGGCGGCGACAACGCGTTCGTCGTCCTCGACGACGCCGACATCGACCAGGCAGCGAGCTGCGCCGTGTGGTCGTCCCTCTGTTATCAGGGCCAGACCTGCATCACCGCCGGACGCCACATCGTGCTCCGCAGCGCGGCGGATGCGTTCACCGAGGCCGTCGTGGAACGCGTCAGCAAGCTGCGGGTCGGCAACGGACTCGACGACAACGTGGACCTCGGGCCGATCATCAGCGAGACCCAGCTCCGCCGCTTCCACGAAGGGCTGGTGCAGCCGTCCATCGCCTCCGGGGCCACCGTCGCCATCGGCGGAAGCTTCGACGGGCTGTTCTACCAGCCGACCGTGCTCACCGGGGTCACCCCGGAGATGCCGGTCTTCACCGAAGAGATCTTCGGCCCGGTGATGCCGATCACCGTGGTCGACACCGAAGCCGAGGCGCTCGCCCTCGTCAACCGGCACCGCACGCTCATGAACTCGGTGTTCACCGGCGACCCCATGCGGGGGCTCGCCTTCGCCGAGCAGGTCAAGAGCAACGAGGTGCACGTCAACGACGGCTACGCGCGGCACGGCGGCGAGGGACAGCTCGCCGGCTTCACCAACCGGCAGTGGATCGGCATCCAGACGACGCCGACGACATACCCGGCCTGGGCAGAGGGCTGAAGCCTCCGAACCCCCGGCCGACGCCCGAAGCGCACCGCTGACGGCCGAGCAATCGCAACCACCCATCAAAGGAGATGTACACAGTGAGAAAGACAACGCTGATGACACTCGGCGCCACAGTCGGCGTGCTCGCCGCGGCGGCGACGGTCCTGACCGGATGCTCGAGCTCCGGCTCTGGGGATGCCGCCAGCTCCGGCGGCAAGGTCACCCTGAACTACGTCAACTGGGACGGAGGGATGCAGGCCGTCGTCGACGAGTGGAACAAGGCCAACCCGAACATCCAGGTCAAGCTGACCAAGCCGTCCGGCACCGGATACACCCTCTACAACAAGCTCATCACCAACAACAAGGCCGGCACCAACCCGGATGTGACAGAGGTCGAGTACCAGGCGCTCCCCGCCCTGATCGCGAACAACGTCGTCATCCCGATCGACAAGTACGTCGGCGACCTCTCCGGCGAGTTCTCGAAGTCGACGCTGGCGCAGGTGCAGTTCGAGGGCAAGACGTACGGCGTGCCCCAGAACGTGTGCCCGATGGTGTTCTTCTACCGCAAGGACATCTTCGACTCCCTCGGCCTCAAGGCTCCCACCACGTGGGACGAGTACGCGGCAGACGCCGCCGCCATCCACGCGGCCGACCCGAAGAAGTACATCGGCAACTTCACCGCGGCGGACCCCGGCTGGTTCGCGGGGCTCGCGCAGCAGGCGGGCGCCAACTGGTGGAGCGCATCGGGAAGCGACCAGTGGACCGTCGCGATCAACGACGCGCAGAGCAAGAAGGTCGCGGACTACTGGGGCGACCTGGTGAACAAGGGGCTCGTCAGCCCTGAGCCGAACTGGTCTGCGCAGTGGAACACCGACATGAACAACGGAACGCTCGTCGGCTGGGTCGGTGCGCAGTGGGGGCCCAACCAGCTCCCGTCGATCGCCAAGGACACCGCAGGCAAGTGGCAGGCCGCAGCGCTTCCCGCCTGGACCGCCGGTGACGACACGGTCGGCATCTGGGGCGGCGAGACCGAGGCGGTGACCACCAACTCGAAGCACCCGGCGGAGGCCGCGAAGTTCGTCAAGTGGATGAACTCCTCCAAGGACGGCGTCAACTCGCTGATCAAGAACGTGCAGGTCTTCCCCGCGAGCATCCCGAACCAGTCGCTGCCCGCGCTGCAGACCCCGCCGCCGTTCATGTCGAACCAGCCGGACTACAACACGCTGATGGCGACCGTCGCCAAGGGCGTCCGCACCTTCGACATCTGGGGTCCGAACGCGAACGTCACGTTCGACTCGTACTCCAACGCGTTCGCCGCCGCCCTGCAGGACAAGACGCAGCTCTCCGGCGCGCTCGACAAGATGCAGACGGACACCGTGGCCGACATGAAGAAGCTGGGCTTCAAGGTCACCGGCTGATCCGCCCCCGACCGACGCCGGTGGCCTGAGCGCGAGACTCGGCCACCGGCGTCGCACCACGAAACCGCACCACGACGCCTGCACCAGCACCGTCCGTTCCGAGGAGTTCACAGATGGCCGTCATCGGAGACAGCACAGCGTCGACGCCGCCGACGCCCACACGAGGGAGCGCATCCCGTGCCCCCGTCGGCACAGCGGCCGAACCGCACCGCCGCCCGCGACGGAAACGCGGCAGCCTCCTGCCGGTGCTCCTCGTGGCGCCCGCCGTCATCCTGCTGCTGCTGTTCACCATCGCCCCCGCGATCTACGCGGTGATCCTCAGCTTCCTGCAGGTGAAGGTGGGCGGAGGGCTGCTCGGCGGCGGAGGGACCGTGGAGGTCTTCGCCGGGTTCGCCAACTACGTCTCGACGCTCGTCGACCCGGAGTTCTGGGCGAGCCTCGGCAGGATGCTCATCGTCGCGGTCATCGGAGTGCCACTCACCATCGTCCTCTCCACGGTCTTCGCGCTCTGCCTCGACGCGAAGCGGACCAGGCTGGTCGGGTTCACCCGGCTCGCGATCTTCCTGCCGTACGCGGTTCCCGGCGTCGTCGCCTCCCTGCTCTGGGGCTTCATGTACCTCCCTGCGACCAGCCCCATCGGCGGGCAGGTGATCGACTACTTCGGCAGCACGGGCATCTTCTTCTCGGTGGCGAACGTGGCCGTCTGGGGTGTGGTCGGGTTCAACATGGTCATCCTGTACACCGCCGTCCGCAGCCTCCCCAAAGACCTGTTCGAAGCGGCGGAGCTGGACGGCGCATCCGAACTGCAGATCGCCCTCCGGGTGAAGCTGCCGCTGATCGCCCCCGCGATCACGATGGTCGCCCTGTTCTCGATCATCGGCGCGCTGCAGCTCTTCAACGAGCCGACGACGCTCAAGCCGCTCGCGAACGCGATCTCATCCACCTGGGTGCCGCTGATGCGCGTGTACACGGACGCGTTCGTGAACAACAGCATCTACGAGGGAGCCGCGACCTCGTTCATCCTCATCATCATGACGGTCGCGGCCACCGTGCTCGTCAACGTCATCGGCCGGCGCATCGCCCGGAGGGAAACCAAATGACCACGCTCACCCAGGCGACCGGCGCATCCGCTGCCAGGGATGCCGGCCCCCGCCGCACCAGGAGCGGCCTGCACATCGTGCCCACCCTCATCCTGATCGTCGGCGCCCTCTACTGCGTGCTCCCCGTGCTGTGGATCGTGATCGCCGCCACCAAGACCAACGACGAGCTGTTCTCCACCCCGCCGTTCCTGCCGGAGTTCAACGGCGGCTTCTGGACGAACATGCAGGCGCTGTTCACGTACAACAACGGCATCTTCGGCCGCTGGGCACTCAACTCGGTGATCTACGCGATCGGCGGCGGCATCCTCTCGACGGCGGTCGCCGGGGCCGCAGGGTATGCGCTCGGGAAGTACCGGTTCGTCGGGTCGAAGTGGATCTTCCGCCTGATCGTCGCGGCCGTGCTGCTCCCGCAGATCATGCTCGCGATCCCGCAGTTCCTGCTGCTCGCCAAGTTCGGGATGACCAACAACTACGCGTCGGTGATCCTCCCCCAGCTGGTGTCGCCGTTCGCGATCTACCTCTGCAAGATCTACGCGGAGGCGTCGGTGCCGGACGAGATCATGGAGGCGGCGCGGATCGACGGCGGCAGCGAGTGGCGCATCTTCTGGTCGGTGGGCTCCCGTCTCATGATGCCGGCGCTGGTGACGGTGTTCCTGCTGCAGTTCATCGGCATCTGGAACAACTTCCTGCTGCCGTTCGTGATGATCAACAACGACCAGCTCTACCCGCTGACCCTCGGCCTGTACGGGCTGATGATCATCACGGGAGGGCAGGCGGCGCAGTACTCGATCGTGATCGCCGGCGTGCTGGTGTCGATCGTCCCGCTGGCGATCCTGTTCCTGTCGCTCCAGCGCTACTGGAAGATCGACCTGATCTCGGGCGGGGTGAAGATCTAGCGGGTGACCCTCCAGGCGTGACGCGCTATGGCGTGGATGCCCGGACGATCACGGTGCCGGCGACGGGTTCGGCGAGGGTCGCATCCTGGTCGTCGGCGAGGGCGAGTTCGAGCGCACGGGCGCCGATGGATGCGAGGGGCAGCGCGACCGTGGTCAGCGACGGTGTGACGTCGCGCACCAGGGGGATGTCGTCGAAGCCGGCGACGGCGATGTCCGTGCCGGGAACGATGCCGCGGTCGCGCATCGCCGCCATCGCGCCGACGGCCATGACGTCGGTGACGGCGAAGACGCAGGCTCGGCCGGTGGTGCCGGCCTGGCCGTTGGGCTGGGCGGCGGTGAGGTCGCCTGACGCGAGCAGCGCATCCATCGTCTCGTAGCCGCCGTCGCGCGAGAACGCGCCGTGCACCACGCGCGCGCCGGGCGCGACGTCGAGGAACCCGGTGGTGCGCTCGCGCGCCGTGAGCAGGTCGTCCGGACCGGCGAGCACGACGAAGTCCGTGTATCCACGCTCGGTGAGCGCGGTCGCGAGGGCTGCCGCGCCCTCCCTGTTCTGCACAGGGACCGACCGCAGCCCAGGCACGGCGGCACCGATCAGCGCGACCTTCGCCCCTCCGCGCTCGATCGCGGCGAGTTCCGCCGCCGCGTCGCCGTCCGCGGCACCGAGGCGCCTGCTGCCCGCGACGATGACCGCGCGCGGCCGCTGGCCTTTGACCGCGACGAGGGTGGCGCCCTCGCGGGCGGCGTCCGCTTCCGTCGCGGTGATCGTGACGATCAGCCCGCGCTCGTCCGCCACCCGGATGATCCCGGACGCGATGCTCGAGAAGTACGGGTCTGCGATGTCTCCGACGACGACCGCAACGGTGTTGGTCGTCCCCCTGGCGACCGCCTGCGCCTGCACATTGGCGCTGTAGCCGAGGGCGGCTGCGGACGCGAGCACCCGCGCCTGCAACTCGGGGTTGACCTTGCGCGCGCTGCCGTTCAAAGCCCTGGATGCGGTGGCGAGCGAGACCCCGGCGTGCGCCGCGACCTGCGTGAGGGTGGCCGCGGTGTCGTTCACGGGTCCACCATACCCGTGCGCTGCCGGCACTATCCGGCGGGTGCGGGGAGCGGTGGGGTGCTCGCGCGGATCACCGGATACGCGGGCACCGTGCGGGTCGGCCCGTCCGTCTCGACGGCGCGGGCGATGGCCTCGGACGCGACCGTGTCGAGGGCGACGTGCACCGTGGTCAGCGGGGGGACCACATCCCGCAGTGTGGTGATGTCGTCAAAGCCGGCGACCGCGATGTCGTCCGGGATGCGCAGCCCGCGCGCCCGGAGGCCGGCGATCGCACCGAGCGCCATGTCGTCGGTGATCGCGAAGACCAGCTGCAACCGGTGCAGCTCGGCGTCGTCGAGGCCGAGGACGAGGTCGCGCGCGCCCTCCCAACTGAACTCCGGAAGGTGAACCGTCGTCTCCGCGCCGTCCGCCGACTCTGTGAAACCCGCCACGAACCCGTCGACGCGCTGCCGCATCGAGAGCAGCGGCGTGCCGCTGCCGAGCACCAGCGCACGCCGGTAGCCCAGGCCGGAGAGCTGGACCGCGAGCTGGCGGGCGCCGTCGTGGTTGTCGAAGGTGACCGTCTCGAACGGCAGGTCGGTGCGGCTGATGAGCACCACCCGCCCTCCTGTCTCCTCGTAGCGCTGCAGCTCGGCGACGAGCTGATCGACAGACGGCGGATCGACGTACCCTGTGCCGGCGAGGATGATCGCCCTCGGCTGCTGCCCTCGCAGCTCGCGCACCAGGTCGAGCTCTCGGTCCACCTTGCGCTCGGTGACCGCGATCGACACCCGCAGACCGGCGGCCTCCGCCTGCCGCATGATGGCGGCGGCCATCGCGGAGAAGTACGGATCGGAGATCCCGCTGATCACGAGAGCTACTGTGCGGGACGTGCCGCGCGCCATGTTCTGTGCGGCCAGGTTGGGGGCGTATCCGAGCTCGCGCGCCGCATCCAGCACCCGCTTGCGGTAGCTCTCCGCGACCTTGCGGTCACTGCCGTTGAGCACCCGGGATGCGGTGGGCTGCGACACCCCCGCGTGCCGCGCGACGTCGTCGAGGGTGGCCGGCCTGCGCGGCCCTGCGTCGCTCTGCGTCTCGCTCACCGCCCCAGCCTACCGGGACTCCCGGCTCGCGGGAATGCGCATCCCGAGCCGTGTTCGCCGCTAGGCGACGAGCATCCAGGCGAGGCATGCTCCGCAGCCGACGAGCGACACGAGCGAGTGGATGCGCCAGCCCCGCCTGGCGAGGACGGCGCGGGCGGTGAGCCACGCGAGCAGGATGGCGGTGGTGGTGATGATGAGGGAGGCCGCGGTGGTAGCGGTGGTAGCGGTGGTCGACGCGGTGACGGTCGACGCGGTGACGGTCGACGCCGCCGCTGTGGCGACGGCGGTGGCGCCCAGTCCGTGTCCGGCCATCCCGGTTGTCCCCGCCATCCCGGCCATCCCGCCCGCTCCTGCCGCGCCGGGCGCCCCAGCCCCCACCGCCTGCGCGATCATCACCAGCACCATCGCCCACAGATCGACGACGTGCTCGCGCGCCCACGCCCGCGTGCGCGCCAGCGGCGCATACCCGAACGACAGCGCCGCGAACACGAGCGCCGCCCCCAGCATCGGCGCCGTTCCGTGCCCCGCGAGCGCCGCGGCGCCCATCACCGCCACCATCACGGCGAGCATCGCCCCTTCGCGCACGAACGCCCACGCCGACGCCCACGCCGACGCCGACGCCTCGTGCGAAACCTGCGGTGCCCCATCGCGCGACCGCACGGTTCGCACGAGCCGTGCGGTCGCGGGCGCCGTCACGCGCGCCAGACGGTCTTCACGTTCGTGAACTCGCGGATGCCGAGCGCCGAGAGTTCACGACCGTATCCGGAGTCCTTCACGCCGCCGAAGGGGAGCTGCGGGAACGACGCCGTGAGGCCGTTGACGAACACGCCGCCCGCCTCGATGCCGTTCTGGAACAGGTCCGCTTCCGCGTCGTCATTCGTCCACACGCTGGAGCTCAGGCCGAACTCGCTGTCGTTGGAGCGCTCGATCGCCTCCTCGGCGCTGGACACCTTGTACAGGCAGGCGACAGGACCGAAGCACTCTTCGCGGTAGATCCGCATCTCCGGCGTCACGCCGGTCAGCACCGTTGCGGGGTAGAACCAGCCTGGGCCGCCAGGCACCTCGCCGCCGGCGAGCACGTTCGCGCCCTTCGCACGTGCGTCCTCGACCAGCGCGTGCGCGTCGCGGCGGCCCTGCTCCGTGGCGAGCGGGCCGAACGACGTCGCAGGGTCGAACGGGTCGCCTGCGACCTGGGCGCGCATCCCGGCTACGAAGGCGTCCTCGAAGGCGTCGTAGACGTCCTCGTGCACGTAGTAGCGCTTGGCGGCGATGCAGCTCTGACCGGAGTTCTGCACGCGGGCGTTCACGCCCGCCGTCGCTGCGGCCGCCACGTCCGCGGACGGCATGACCACGAACACGTCCGTCCCGCCCAGCTCGAGCACCGACTTCTTGATGTTGCGTCCAGCAGCCTCCGCCACCGCGGAACCGGCGCCGACCGATCCGGTGAGAGTGACGGCCCGGATGCGAGGGTCATCCAGCAGCGGAGCAACGGCGCCGCCCTCGACGAGCAGCGTCTGGAACGCGCCGTCAGGGAAGCCGCCGCGTGCGAACAGCGTGCCGAGGTACAGCGCGCTCTGCGGCACGCTCGACGCGTGCTTCAGGATGCCGGTGTTCCCCGCCATCAGCGCGGGGGCCGCGAAGCGGATGACCTGCCAGAACGGGTAGTTCCACGGCATCACCGCGAGCACCGCGCCGATCGGCTGGTAGCGCACGCTCACCGCCGATGCGCCGACGTCGCCCGGCTGAACGGGGTGCTCGTCCGCCAGGTACTCCTCGGCGTGGTCGGCGTACCAGCGCATCCCGCGGGCCGACTTCGACACCTCGTACTTCGCCGTGCCGATGGTCTTGCCCATCTCGGTGGAGACCAGGGAGGCGACCTCGTCGAGTTCGGCGTCGAGGATGTCGGCGGCCGCGCGCATCCACGTGGCGCGCTGGGCGAACGTGGTGGCTGCGAGCTCGCGGTACGTGTCGTGGGCGGAGGCGACGATGCGCTCGATCTCGGCGGCCGTATGCGACTCGAAGGTCTTGAGCGTCTCACCCGTGGACGGGTTGATGGTGGCGATGGCCATGCTGACTCCTTTGTTCTGTGGCTGTGGCTCTGGCTGTGGCTCGTGGAATCGAGTCCGGAGTCATACCCCGGTGACCCCGGCGTGTCGCATGAACAACTCCGGGCTCGATCGCTGGTGGACGTGGCGGGCGATGGCGACGCCTCCCGCGACGGGCGCGTCGCCGAGGAGCACGACGGTGAGCTGTGGATGCGCGGCCGCGACCCGCGCGGACAGCGCGGCGAACAGCCGGGGCTGGTGCACGATCACGCTGCCGCTCGTGACGACGGCGCCGCCGACCGCTCCGCGGCGGACGAGCTGCCCGACGAGCCTGGCGAGATGGTCGGCCGCCGCGCCGATCACGTCGACAGCGAGCGCGGACCCCGCGTCGGCGGCGGCGAACACGGCGACGGCCCCCGGCCCCCAGTTCTCCGGGGTCGGGGTGTCGTTGACCGCCCTGGCCAGCGCCGGCGCGGAGGCGACGCCGAACGCGCGCAGCAGCGCGGCCAGCAGGCCGTCGTCCTGTGCGCCGTCGTCGTGCGCCGCGAGGGCTGCGATGGTGGCCTCGCGCACGATCGCGGGCGCCCCTCCGTCGTCGCCGAGCACCCAGCCCCAGCCCCCGGCGAACAGCGGATTCCTGTCGGCGTCCTGGCCGACGGCGATCGACCCCGTCCCCGCGATCACGCCGATCCCCGCATCCAGGCCGGCGGCGGGCACGAGGAGCGCGGCGTCGTTCACGACCAGCGCCGGGTAGCCGAGCGCGGCGAGCGCTTCTTCCAGCTCGCGGCAGTGCTCTGCGGTGTCGCAGCCCTGCGCGCCGACGCCGACGGCGACCACCCGATGGCCGGCGCCGTCTCCCAGCACGCGTTCCACCCGGTCGACGAGCCACCGCGCCGCGCTCTCCGCGGGCGTCGCGCTCCAGTCCTCCGCCGGTAGGGACACGTCGGCGATGCGCGTGCCGTCCAGCGTCTCGACGCGCACCCCGAGCTTGGTGCCGCCCGCATCCAGTCCGACGACGACGTCCGTCATGCGGGACCGCCGGCGTCCACCGGCACCTTGGTGTCGGCGTTGTGGAAGACGAACTCCTCGATCTCGACACCGCGCACGGCGGCCACGGCCCCGACCAGGATCTGCATCACCAGCGCTTCGAGCACCGCTCGCTGCGACGCACGCAGCTTCGGCAGCTGCACCACGTGCAGCGTCTCCGTGGATGCGACAGGCTCACCCGAGATCAGGATGACGTGGTGCCCGGCCTCGGAGAGGGTCGTGGCCAGGTCCAGCTCGCGGCTGTCGCCGAACACGACGTGCACGCCGTCGCCCGCAGACTCCATCGAGCCGTGCAGGTACTGCCGCGTGCTCATGCCGGTCGCGGGGATGCGCGCGACCTCGCGGAACAGCAGCGCCCCGGCCTCCGCGGAGCCGACCGCCGGTCCTGCGCCGACGAAGTCGCTCGACCGGACAGTGTGGAACAGCTCGGCCAGGGCGCTCACGCGCTCGGTCAGGTCGGCCTCCACCGCGGCGAACGTCTCGTGCAGCGTGAACCAGCCCTGGTCGATGCGGCCTCCGTCCCAGGCGTCGGCGAGCATCCCGAGGGCGGCGACGGTGGCCGTGTACCCGAGCGTGGAGGCGTAGCTGTCGGCGAGGCTGCCGAGCGAGATGGTGGATGCGAGCTGGGCGATCGGCGACGGCTCGGTGTTGACGACGGCGAGGCGGAGCTGCGGCGGCGTCGACTCGAGCACGGCGAGCGTCTCTGCGCTGCGGCCGCTCTGCGAGATGCCGACGATGGGATGCGCGCTCTCCGGGAACGGGATCGGCAGGTCGCCGGCGCCGAGTCGCCACGAGTGGATGCCGCGCGAGCGCAGCTCCCAGACGGGAGCGCACGCAGCGGCGAGGCTCGCGCCGATGCCGACGAACACCGGCCCGGGACCTTCCAGCTCTCCCGCCTCCTGGCGCTCGGTGAGCTGCGCCGCGATCAGCGGGATCGCCCGGCCGAGCTCCTCCGCCTGGGTCGCGCGCGCCTCCGCGAAAGTGATGTAGCCGTTCATGCTGGTCCCCTCAGTGCTGTTGTCGTCTCCGCTGTTGTCGTCTCCGCTGTTGCCGTCTCCGCCGTCGTCTCCCCCGCGGCGGTGCGCGCCGCAGGGTCCCAGTCGGCCGGGAGCGGTTCGACGGCGGCGGCCGTGCTGGCGATGCGCACCGGCCCTCCCGTCTCGATGGACTCCTCGATCGCGAGCATCACGTCGAGCGCGTGGTACGCGAGTTCTCCGCTCGCCCGCGGCGTGCGGCCGTCCCGGATGGCGCGTGCCATCTCCAGTACGCCGACGCCGCGTTCGCGGTGCCCGCCCGGCGGAGGCAGCTCCACCCAGTCGGTCTCTCGGTCGTCGCCGGCGAGCAGCCTGGTCGGGCCGTCGAAGCCGCTGACCGGAACCTCCAGCACACCGCCGGAGCCCGTGATCTCGAAGGTCTGCCGCCGAAGCGCGGAGTCGAAGCTGTAGATGGACGTTCCGACGGCGCCGGAACGGAACCGGGTGAGCACGCTCACGTGCGTGCTGACCTCCACCGGGAACGACTGACCTGCGTCCGGGCCGGAGCCGATCACGCGCTCGGCGCGCGGACGCTGGCCGACCGCCTCGACCGACTCGACCGGCCCGAGGAGCTGGACCATCGTGCTCACGTAGTACGGACCGATGTCGAACAGCGGGCCCGCGCCGCGCGCGAAGAGGAACTGCGGCCGAGGGTGCCAGGAGTCCGGGCCAGGGCCCTGCATCAGAGTGAGCAGCGTCTGCGGGGTGCCGATGGCGCCGTCCGCGAGCAGGCGGTGGGCGTTCTGGATGCCCTCGCCCAGGATGGTGTCCGGCGCGTTCGCGACCACGACACCGGCGGCCTCCGCCGCATCCAGCAGCGCGCGGGCGCTCGCGAGGTCGAGCGTGAGCGGCTTCTCGCCCCAGACGTGCTTGCCGGCCGCGACGGCCTTCAGGCCGACCTCGGCGTGCGCAGCGGGGATGGTCAGGTTGACGACGATCTCGACCTCGGGGAGTGCGAGCAGCGCATCCGCTGTCCCGGCGAACGGGATGCCGTACGTCGCAGCCTGCGCCTCCGCCCGGGGAACGTCGAGGTCGGCGATGCCGACGACCAGCACATCCGGGTATGTGGTGAGCGAGCGCAGGTACTCGTCGGAGATGTTGCCGGCGCCGATGATCCCGACGCCGGTGGGCCGGCCGGTCACGCGTTCACCAGCCCGAGGAAGTAGCGCGCGTTCTCCTCGATCAGCGGGAAGACGTCGCCTTCGTGCACGACGACCTCGACCACCGGCAGCTCGAGGCTGCTCGCACGGGGGATCACGTCGGCGATGTCGAACGGGTTGGCGTCGTCGTGCTTCACGTGCAGGAAGCGCACGCGGTCGCCGAGGCGAGGGAGGAGCTCTGTCACGTCCGCGCCTCCGACCGCGGCCCAGTACGTGTCGAGCTCCAGCACGACGGCCGGGTCGAGCAGGCCGACCAGCAGCTCGTAGGCGGGAACGCCGTCGATGTGCTGCGCGAACTCGAAATCATGGTTGTGGTAGCCGACCCGGATGCCGTGCGCTGCCGCTGCGGCCGACGCCTCGTTGATCGCCGCGGCGAGCGCTTCGACGCCATCGCGCGTGGCGATGGACTCCGGGCGCACCCACGGCACGATGACCGTCTCGACGCCCAGGCGCACGGCGGCGGCGAGTACCGCATCCCTGTCCAGCTCGGTGATCTTGGCGTGCGCGGTGGTGGCACGCAGCCCGGAGGCGTCGAGCGCGGCGGCGAGCCCCTCCGTGTCGCTCAGGATGTCGTACGGTTCGGCGTGCGTGAAGCCGAGGGCGGCGAGGCGCGCGAGCGTGGCGGGGAGCGCATCCTGGCCGATGTCGTCGCGGACGCTGTAGAGCTGGACGCCGAGCGGGGTGGTCATCAGTGCTGTCCTTCGTGATCGCTGTTGTCGTGGTGCTCGTGGTGCTCGTGCTGCTCGTGCGTGCCCTCGTGCCCTGCCGCCGCGTGCTCCGGCTCGTGCTGCTCGTGGTGGGCGTGCCCTGCGCCTGGGGCGCAGTGATCGCTCACCGTGGCCGGGATGTCGAGCGTTGGATTCCTGCCGAAGAAGCCGTGCGGCTTCAGCACGAAGCCCGCGGAGTCGACCGGCATGATCGGCCAGTCCTCGATGCGAGGGAAATGGGTGAGGCCGAAGGTGTGCCAGAGCACGATGTCGGTGTCGTCCACGCTCCGGTCGGCGGCCGTCCAGGCCGGAAGACCTGCCCAGCCGGGGTGCATGTTCACGAAGTCGCCCGCCGGGTACAGCTCGTTCGGCTCGTACGGCGTGACCCAGAGGTGCTTGGCCGCGTACGTCGCGCGGGCGTAGATGTCCGATTGCTCGTCCGCGAGCAGCACCGGCTTGCCTTCCGGGAAGAGCACGTAGCCTACGCTTCCGCCGAGCCGGTTCTTCACGCCGGGGTTCGAGACCAGCCAGACCCGGTTCTTGGCGTTGTCGGCGTGCCGTTGCGCCTCCGACTCCGTGTGCAGGCGGGTGACCGTCTGCGTGATGCCCGTGCCTGTCGGGTTGCTCTCGCCGCGCGGAACGAGCACCGCCTCCAGCTCGTCCACCGCGTTGTCCTGGCCGTCCACCATCATGTCGAGGCGTGCGCTGAACAGGTGCTGGTGGTACGGGGCGCCGAGGCCGGGCGCGAGCTCCGAGGCGTAGAGGTAGCCATCGCCCGGGTATGCGGAGGTGAACACGACCCCTGTCGCCTTGACCTCCAGCTCGATGCTGCCGTCGAGCGAGAAGTACCAGTAGAAGCCGTAGTCGTAGTTGCCGACCGTCACGAAGAACGAGACCACCAGGCGGCGGTTGCGGCGGGAGTCGCTCGACCCGTTCCAGTTGTCGAAGTGCTTCCAGAGGATCCCGGTGTCCTCCTCGTGGATGCAGATGGCCTGCGGGATGACGCGGACGTTCCCCGCGTTGTCGGCGAGCGTCGCATCCAGGTAGGTGATGTCGCCGACGCAGTCGCAGCCCAGCTCAAGCGAATTGGCGAACCCGCCGAGCAGATACTCTCCGCAGTCGAAGAAGTTCTGGAACCAGCGCTGCGGACTCGGGTCGCCGTACGGCACCATCATCTCGGCAATGGATGCGCGGTACACGACCGGCCGCTGCACCCCTGCGTCGTCGATCGAGATGTTGTGGAAGACCAGGCCCTCGCGCTGGTCGAACGACACCTGCAGGTTCCAGCCCGCCCAGGAGAGCACGCCGTCGTCGTCGATCGTGAAGCTCGGGCCTTCCGGCTGGGTGATCTCGATCGGCTTGAGGCCCTGCCGGTCGGGTCGGCCGACCCACTCGGGGAGGTGGAAGTTGCCGTCCTCCTGCGGGACGGGCAGCTCGACGTAGTCGATCACGTCGAGCACCTCGCGGGTGACGACGTCGACCATCACGGTCACGCCGTCCACCGGGTGCGCCCAGCCGAGATCGTCCGGCGTCTTCTGCACGAAGGTGAAGCAGCGCTGGATGCGGCGGCCCTGTTCGTCCGGCGCGAGCACCCCGGCGGAGAGCGGGTTGACCCGCAGCGTGCTGAGGTCGGTGAGGCCGCGCTTGGCCATCGCGGCGAGCCAGCGCTCGTCCTGGTGCACGATCTCCTCGACCAGGCCGAACTCGGCGAGCACGACCGGCACCTGCCCGTCTGCGAGGTCGAGCTCGACGGCGGAGACGATGCGGTCCTCTGCCGGGCAGACGACCACGTCGTGCGACGCGCCGGAGGAGAGGTCGACGAGCATCGCGCGGAAACGACGCGCCTCCGGCACGGCGCCGAGAGCGAGCAGGGAGCGCTTGTCCTGTTCGAGCAGCCCGAAGTACGAGACGTGCGTGTTCTCGCCGAGCAGGCGTTCGCGCACCAGGATGGCGCGTGACGCCTCGATCTCCTCTGCGCGCAGCGAGCCGAGGGCGGCGGCCACGGGGGATGCGGCGCCGGCGGATGCCGGCACGGTGCGGGGGACGGCGGTGTCGGTCACAGGAGCTCCGTTCGGTTGTGGCGGGCGAAGTACGTCCGCAGGCGGTAGCGGTCGCCCGCGTACTGGATGGTGGAGGCGAGGACCGGCCGCTCGGTGCGGCCGCTCACGAGCTGGTGCATGACGAGCGTCGGCGAGCCAGGCGCGACATCCAGCTGCTCGGCGATCTCGGCGGACGCCTCGCGGGCCTCGATCGTGGTCTCCGCGTTCGCGAGCTGATGGCCGGCCTCCGCGAGCGCCTGGTACAGCGAGTGGATGCGGAAGTCGTGGCGCGCAGGATCGGGCAGCAACGAAGCGGGCACGAGCGACAGGTCGACCGCGATCGCCACCTCGTTGAGCATCCGGACCCTGCCGAGCCGGAACAGCGGTGTGCCGGGAGCGATGGCCAGCTGCTCCGCTTCGTCGATGGTCGCGGCGGTGACCTCGGAGCGCAGCACGCGGCTGGAGGCGACGAGCCCCATCCTGTCCGCCGTCTCGCTGAACGACTCCAAGCTGTTCGGCCACTCGTTGCGGTCCTCCGCCGCCCCCGCCACGTACCAGCCGCGACCGTGCGACGGCGTGAGCACGCCGTCCTCCACCAGGGCCTGCAGCGCCTTGCGCAGGGTGACCCTGCTGATGCCGAGGTTCTGGCAGAGTTCGCGCTCCGGTGGGAGCCGCGATCCGGGGCGCAGCCCCTCCGAGGCGAGCTGCTCGCGCAGCGCGTCCGTGGCCTGCACCCAGAGCGGCTCCGGGTAGTCGACGCGGATGCCCGCATCCCCGAGGCTCAACTGCTGGTTGGCGCTCATCGTTCGAAGCTCACCTTCTCCCACACCCCGGAGGCCATCGACGCGTAGCAGGCGTCGAGGATGCAGTTGACGATGAAGCCGTCGCCGAACGTCTCGATCGGCTCCTCACCGGCGGCGAAGCGGTCGACGAAGTGACGCATCTCCTGGCTGAAGCCGTACGCGCGCGCCTCCTCGGGCACCGGGTACACCCAGCCGGTCTCCGCATCCGCCTTCTCGACGAGGTAGCCTGCCGGGTTCTCGATGAAGCCCCAGACCGGGGTCTGCGAGGTGTCGGTGACGATGCGGCCTGCGCTGCCGACGAGTTCGTGGCGGAGCTGCATCCCACCCTTCTCGATCCAGGAGGATTCGATCTGGGCGAGCTGGCCTCCCGCGAACTTGAGCAGGGCGATGGCCGTGTCTTCGCCGGTGGTCTTGTCGGCGTGGGCCATGGTGGCGCCCCAGGCGAACACCTCGGTGACGGGATTGTCCTTGCCGAAGAAGTGACGGGCGGACTCGACCGTGTGGCAGCCCATGTCGAGGAGTGCGCCGCCTCCTGCAGTCTCCGCGTCCCAGAAGTGCGGGGCGTGCGGGCCGGAGTGCGCTTCGCGGGCGCGCATCGTGAGCACGTCGCCGATCGCTCCTGCGGCCACCATCTGGTGCGCCTTGGCGATGTTCGGCGAGAACACCGAGCTCTCCGCGTAGCCGTGCCAGACCCCGGCCTCCGTGACGATCCGCAGGATCTCGGCCGCCTCTGCGCCGGTGCGGGCGAGCGGCTTGGTGCAGACGATGCCCTTGCCCGCCGCGGCAGCGATCCGCACCGCCTCGACGTGCACCTCGTTGGGGAGGGCGATCACCACGAGGTCGACGTCCTGGTTCGCGCAGAGCGCCTCGATCGAGTCGTACTGGTCCGGGATGGGACCCCACTTCTCCGCGAACGCCACGGCGCGGGAGAGGTCGCGCGAATAGTTGGCGACGATCTCCGCGTTGCGCACGTCCTGTAGCGCGTCGGCATAGGTGTCACTGATGAACCCGGAACCGAGCAGACCGACACGAATCACATTTCCTCCTTCAGAAGCGTGTTCCACATAGTAACCAGGTGGTACGCGATTGGTCTACATAATCAGAGTTAATCTTCCAGAAACAAATACCTCTTGCTACCTCTTGGTCTAGCAATGTACTCTCTCGTCAACACACGGTCTGCATCGGGGCATTCGTCACTGCCGGCCACATGAACCACCCACAGCACACCCATCGGGCAATTCAGAGGAGAAGTGAAGTGCAACCACGCAAACCGTTACGGATGCGCGTCGCAGCGGCGATCGCGACCGTGGCCGCCGCCACGCTCATCATCACGGGCTGTTCCGGCTCCGGCGCCACCAGCTCGTCGAGCTCGCGGTACATCAACGTCTATTCCGGAAGCCCCGGCAACCTCACCGACAACTTCAACCCCTTCGTGAGCGACGTGGCTTACGGGGCGAACGGTGCGGTCCTCGGCGCGGTCTACGAGCCGCTGTTCTACTTCAACTCGGCCAAGAACGAGAAGCCGCAGACCTGGCTCGGCTCCGAATACACGGTCAGCCCGGACGGCCTCACGTACTCGATCACGCTCAAGAGCGGCGTCAAGTGGCAGGACGGCAAGCCGTTCACCGCCGCCGATGTCGCATACACGTACAACCTGCTGAAGTCGAAGCCGTCTCTCAACCTCTACGGTCTCAAGATCGCGGACGCGAAGGCCGTCGACGACACGCACGCCACCATCACCCTCACCCAGGCCGACTACCCCAACGAGTACCGCCTGCTCGGCCTGACCTTCATCGTGCCTGAGCACATCTGGAAGTCGATCGCCGACCCGGAGAAGACCACCAACACCAAGCCGATCGGCACCGGAGCGTTCTCGTTCGGCGCGTTCACGCCGCAGTCGGTCACGCTCGTCGCCAACAAGGACTACTACGAGAAGGGCGAGCCGGCCATCCCCGGCATCCGTCTCGTCACCTCCACCGGAAACGCGGCGGCGCTCAACTCCCTCAACGCCGGTCAGATCGACTGGGCGGGCATCGCGCTGCAGGATGTGCAGAAGTCGTTCGTCGACAAGGACCCGAAACACAACAAGTACACGTCCATCCCCGCCGACATCAAGGCGCTGATGCCCAACCTGACCAAGGCGCCGTTCAACGACGTGGCTTTCCGTCAGGCGCTCAGCCTCTCGATCGACCGAGACTCGATCATCAAGCAGGCCTTCGGCGGCACCGACACCCCCGGCAACCCGACCAGCCTGCTGCAGCCGCGTGACGAGGCGTACATCCCGGATGCGTACAAGGGCAAGACCCTGGACCAGAACATCGACCAGGCGAAGAAGATCCTGACCGGCGCCGGATACACGTACTCCGGTGACAAGCTCATCGGCAAGGACGGCAAGCCGGTGGCGTTCAAGATCACGACCGTGACCGGGTACACGGACACGATCACCGCCAACCAGCTCCTGGTGCAGGACTTCGCCAAGATCGGTGTCACGGCGACGCCGGAGGAGCTGTCGCTCGGCGCGTACTCGACCGCTCGCCAGAACGGGACGTTCGACCTGCTCGACGACCGCATCCCGACCGGCCCCAACCCGTTCCAGCAGTTCAGCGACAGCCTGGACTCCGCCAAGTCCGCTCCGGTCGGCCAGGCGGCGAACGCGAACTTCGTCCGCTTCGACAACCCGGACGTCGACAAGCTGATCGCCGAGGCGGGAAGCACCAACGACCCGGCCAAGCTCACCGCGGCGTACCAGGCCCTCGGCACATACTTCGCCGAGAACCAGCCGTACATCATCCTGAGCCAGAACGGCGCGGTCACCACCTACCGCGACCAGTACTTCACCGGGATGCCCACCACCGACAACCTGTGGGCGACGCCCTCCAACTGGCTGTCCGGAAACATCGGCTTCATCGCCAAGAAGCTGAAACCAGTCAAGTAACTCGCGTGCGGGAGGCGGCCGATCCAGGTCGCCTCCCGCCCCGGACACCGGCGGAAAGCACCCCCATGCGCTATTACCTCAACAAGCTCGGCTTCTATCTGATCGCGGCCTGGATCGCGATCACCCTCAACTTCCTGCTTCCGCGACTCGTCAAAGGCAGCCCTGTCGACGTGATCCTCGCCAAGACGCAGGGCGTCGCCCCCATGCCGCCAGAGGCGCGGCACGCGCTCGAACTGCAGTTCGGCGTCACGCACGACCCGCTGATCGTGCAGTACGTGCACTACCTCGGCAACCTCTTCACCGGCAACTTCGGCCTCTCGGTCAGCTACTACCCGACCCCCGCGATCGACGTCGTGATGCAGGCGCTGCCCTGGACCGTCGGCCTGGTCGGACTCGCCACCGTGATCAGCTACCTGATCGGCATCGTCTTCGGCTCCTGGCTCGGCTGGCGCCGCGGCACCTGGACGGACGCGATCCTCCCCGCTTCGACCTTCTTCTCCGCCATCCCGTACTTCTGGCTCGCGCTCGTGCTCGTCTACGTGTTCGGCTCGATCCTGCACTGGTTCCCGGTGAGCGGAGGGTACGACTTCACCATCACCCCCGGCTTCACGCCCGAGTTCATCGGCTCCGTGCTCCTCTACGGGATGCTCCCCGCCATCACGATCGTGCTCGCCTCGGTCTCCGGACAGCTTCTCGGCACCCGCAACATGATGGTGTCGACGATGGCGGAGGACTACGTGGTCACCGCACGCGCCAAGGGTCTCCGCCCGCGCCGGGTGTTCGGCTCGTACGCGATGCGCAACGCCCTGCTGCCGTCTGTCGCCGGGTTCGCGATGTCGCTCGGCTTCATCGTCAACGGCTCCGTCGTCACGGAGAGCGTCTTCGGCTACCCCGGCGTCGGCTTCACCCTGCTGACCGCCGTCCAGAACAACGACTACCCCCTGATGCAGGCCCTGTTCCTCGTCATCACCCTCGCCGTCCTCGGGGCGAACCTCGTCGTGGACCTGGTCTACGGCTTCATCGACCCGCGCACGCGGCTGGCCAACTGACGAGCGACGGACTAGGAGAGCACCATGAGCTTCACGCAACAAGAACTCGCCGACCCCGAGCTGTCCGGCTCAGAGCCGGACCTCGCCGACGACGGAGCGCCCCGCACCGGCTTCTTCCGCGCCGCCGGCCGCAGCACGGGCAGGAGCCGCACATCCCGTGGCTGGAAGTTCTGGGTGGGCATCAGCGTCTGCGCGTTCTTCGCGCTGCTCGCGATCGTCGCCCCGTTCCTCGTGCCCAACCCGAACCAGTCGAGCCCCGTCGGCCTGCAGCCGCCATCGCTCGACCACCTGTTCGGCACCACCAACATCGGCCAGGATGTGCTCGGCCAGGTGATCGCCGGCACCACCGGCTCGGTGGTCATCGGCGTCGTGGCCGGGGCGATCACGGTCGTCCTCTCGATGATCTTCGGCGTCGGCGGCGCGTTCCTCGGCGGATTCTGGGACAACGCGTCCTCACTCGTCAGCAACGTCTTCCTGGTGATCCCCGGCCTTCCGCTGCTGATCATCGTCACGGACTACGTCGAGTCGCGCGACATCATCGTGATCTCGGTCGTCATCGCCCTCGTCTCCTGGGCGGGAGCGGCGCGCGTCCTCCGGGCGCAGACGCTCTCCGTCCGCTCGCGCGACTACGTGGACGCTGCCCGCGTCGCCAGCGAGTCGAACTGGCGCATCATGCTGCGCGAGATCCTGCCGAACCTCATGCCGATCATCGCGGCGCAGTTCGTGTTCGGCGCCCTCGGCGCGATCCTGGCCGAGGCGGGACTGTCGTTCCTCGGACTCGGAGCGCCAGGCGGCAAGTCATGGGGAAGCATCCTGTTCTTCGCGCAGAACGCTCAGGCGATCACGCTCGGCGCCTGGTGGTGGTTCGTTCCACCCGGCCTCTGCATCGCGATCCTGGGTGCGGCACTCGGCCTCATCAACTTCAGCATCGACGAGCGGATCAACCCGCGCCTGCGCACGGCCGCCATCGTCAAGCACGCACGCAAGGCGAAAGGCGCCAACCGATGACCGACACCGCAGCATCGTCAGCGAGCCCGCTGCTGAGCATCCGCGACCTCACGGTCGACTACCAGACCGCATCCCCCGTCCGGGCCGTGAACGCGGTGTCCCTGGACATCCACCCCGGCGAGATCGTCGGACTGGCCGGTGAGTCCGGCTGCGGCAAGTCGACGCTGGCGTACACGATCACCCGGCTGCTCCAGGCGCCGGCCGAGATCACCGGCGGCTCCATCGAGTGGCAGCGAGAAGACGGAGGAAGCACCGACATCCTCACGCTCGACGGTCCAGCGCTGCGCGCGTTCCGCTGGCAGGAGATCTCGATGGTCTTCCAGGGCGCGATGAACGCCCTCAACCCCGTGCACCGCATCGGCTCGCAGATCGAGGACGTCTTCATCGACCACAAGACCGGCCTCAGCAAGAAGCAGCGCCGCGAGCGCGCGGCCGAGCTGCTGCAGACCGTCGGCATCCCGGCCGACCGGCTGCGCAGCTACCCGCACGAGCTCTCCGGCGGGATGCGCCAGCGCGTCATGATCGCGATGGCCCTCGCCCTGCGCCCCCGCCTGATCATCATGGACGAGCCCACCACCGCCCTCGACGTGGTGGTGCAGCGCAACATCCTCGAGGAGATCAACCGCCTCCGCCACGAGTTCGGCTTCGCTGTGCTCTTCATCACCCACGACCTCGGCCTGCTGCTGGAGATCAGCGACAGGGTCGGGGTGATGCTCTCCGGCCGCCTGGTCGAGCAGGACACCCCTGACGTGCTGCTGGAGAACCCGTCGCACGAGTACACCAGGCACCTGCTGCGCTCGTTCCCCAGCCTCCGCGGCGACGTGCCGCTCACCGGCACCCGCTACATCGACAGGGAAGAAGAAATCACAGCATGACCACCCTCGAAGCGCTGCACCTGCGCAAGAACTACGACATCCGCGGCACCGGCCTGCGCAACAAGGTCCTCAAGGCGGTCGACGACGTCTCGATCGTTGTGCGGCCTGGCGAGTCCGTCGCGCTGGTCGGCGAGAGCGGCAGCGGCAAGTCCACCATCGCGAAGATGCTGATCAGGCTCGTGGAGCCGACCGCAGGAGACATCACGCTCGACGGCGAGGCCATCGGGAAGGGGCGCAGGGCGACCAAGCAGTACCGCTCGCGCGTGCAGATGGTGTTCCAGGACCCGTTCTCGTCGCTGAACCCGTCGCTTCCGATCCGGCACCAGCTCGCCAGGCCCCTGCGCATCCACGGGATCGTGAAGAATCGGGCGGAGGAGGAGCGCGAGCTGCGGCGCCTGCTCGACTCGGTGAACCTCGGCCCTGCCGACGCGATGCTCGCCAAGTACCCGCACGAACTCTCCGGCGGCCAGCGGCAGCGCATCGCCATCGCGCGGGCGCTCGCCCCCCGGCCGGAGGTGCTGATCGCCGACGAGCCGGTGTCGATGCTGGACGTGTCGATCCGCCTGGAGATCCTGCAACTCCTCGACGACCTCAAGAAGGAGCGCAACCTCGCCGTGCTGTACATCACGCACGACCTCGCGACGGCGCGACACTTCTCGTCGCAGATCGTGGTGATGCGCAACGGCCGCGTCGTGGAGCGCGGCGGATCGAGCGAGGTCATCCTGAACCCGGTGCATCCGTACACCCAGCTGCTCGTGCGGGCCGCGCCCGACCCGAAGTCGGAGCCGTTCGTGGTCGACCCTGAGCGCTACCTGGATGCGCCGCACGTGCTCGTGACGGAGAGCGACCCGGGGCCGAGCGCCGACGGGGCGCACTGGGCGCGCTCATGGGAGGGCGATGCCGCGGTGACGGCGCTGCTGGGGACGCTGACGCCGGCGTGACGCCGCGTGCCCCCGCGCTCAGCGGGAGCGTGCGAAGAACGTCCGGAGGCGGTATCGGTCGCCCGCGTAGGTGATCGTGGACACGAACAGGGGACGCTCCGAGCGGTCGACCGCGACCTGACGCATCACCAGCACCGGCTTGCCCTCCACGAGATCCAGGTGCTCCGCGACGGTCGCATCCGCCTCGCGCGCCTCGATCGTCGCATCCGCCCGCAGCGGTTCGATGCCCGCCTCCGCCAGCTTCTCGTAGAGCGAGTCCTCTGCGAAGTCGGCCTCGGTGAGGGACGGCGCCATCTGGGCGGGGATGCGCGTGACGTCGAGCGCGATCGGCACATTGTCGAGCAGGCGCACGCGCTCCAGGTGGAACAGCGGCGTTCCCGGCGCGATGGACAACTCCTCCGCCTGGTCGAGCGTGGCAGGCCGCGTCTCCGCGCGCAGCACGAGAGAACCGGCGGACAGGCCCATCCTGGCGGCCGTCTCGGTGAACGATTCGAGACTGTTCGGGAACTCGGTCCCCGAGGTGCCGGCAGCGCGCGCGGTCTCCGCCACGTACCAGCCGCGGCCGTGGGATGCGCTGAGCACGCCGTCCTCGACCAGCTTCGTGAGCGCCTTCCGCAGCGTCACACGCGAGATGCTGAGCTGCTGGCAGAGCTCGCGCTCCGGGGGCAGGCGCATCCCCGGCTTGAGGATGCCCGCGGCGATCTCCCTGTTGATCAGGTTGACGGCCTGGATCCAGAGCGGCTCAGGGTAGTCGGGACGGATGACGGCGACAGCCGCCGCCGTGTCCTCGGCTTCATCGATCACAGGCGACACCCTCCGCTGGCCCAACGCACGCCTCATTCATACCACTCGTGGACTTTCAGAATTTGCTTAACCAATGGCAGACCAAAGGTGTACATTCTCGGTAAACGCTTTCCCACATCGATACGAGTGAACGCAACGAAGGGAACACCCGTGACCCGCACCTCCAGCCAGGCCGGCGCAGCAGCAGCCGGTTCCGCATCCACGCCTCGCCTCAAGCGCGCCCTCGGCACACCGGCCCTCCTGCTGTTCGGGCTCGCGTACATGCTGCCGCTCGCCGTCTTCACGACGTACGGCCTCGTCACGGACACGACGGGCGGCCACCTCGCCGGCGCATACCTCGTGACGACGATCGCCATGCTCTTCACCGCGTACAGCTACGCCAACATGGTGCGTGCGTACCCTGTCGCCGGGTCGGCGTACACGTACACGCAGCGGTCGTTCGGTCGCCACCTCGGCTTCCTCACCGGCTGGACGCTCCTGCTCGACTACCTCGCCCTCCCGCTGCTCAACTACCTGGTGATCGGCATCTACCTCAATGCGGCGTTCCCCGCCGTGCCAGCCTGGGCCTTCGTGGTGGCGTCGGTGGTGCTCGTGACCGTGCTGAACGTGATCGGGATCAACCTGGTCTCCGGAGCGAACCTCGCCCTGGTGGGCGTGCAGATCGTCTTCATCGTGGTGTTCGTCGTCACCGGCATCGCCTACCTCACCGGCGCGGCGCAGGTCCCCGACCTCCTCTCGCCGTTCTTCTCCGCAGACACCCCGCTCTCCTCCATCGCGGCAGGCTCGGCCATCCTCGCCCTCGCCTTCCTCGGCTTCGACGCGGTGTCCACCCTGTCCGAGGAGGCCAAGGACGCCAGGAAGTCCATCCCGAGGGCGATCCTGCTGTGCACGCTCGCCGGCGGCCTGCTCTTCATCGTCACCGCATACGTGGCCGGGCTGGTCTTCCCCGACTACAAGAACTTCACCGACCTCGACTCCGCACCACTGGATGTGATGACCCGCATCGGAGGAACGGCGCTGTTCACCTTCTTCACGGCGGCATACATCGCCGGCAGCTTCGCCTCGGCGATGACGTCCCAGGCGAGCGTGGCCCGCATCCTGTACGCGATGGGTCGCGACGGCCAGCTCCCCCGCCGCGTGTTCGGGGTGGTGCACGCCCGCTTCAAGACGCCGTGGCTGGCGGTGATCGTCGTCGGCGTCGTCGGGCTCGGCGGAGCACTGTTCCTCCCGCTCGACATCGCCGCGTCCGTGATCTCGTTCGGCGCGCTCGTCGCGTTCAGCTTCGTGAACCTCGCGGTGATCAAGCACTACGTCATCGACCGCAAGGAGCGCGGCACGCGAGCTGTGCTCGCATACATCGTCGCCCCGGCGATCGGCTTCGTGCTCACGGTCTGGCTGTGGACCAGCCTCTCGACCACGACCTTCATCGCCGGCGGCATCTGGGTGCTGGTGGGCGTGCTGATCCTCGCGATCATCACCGGCGGATTCCGCCGCAAGCCGCCGGTGATGGACTTCTCCGAAGAGGACCCGGCGCCGCTGCTCGATGAATCGGCGCCCGCAGCAGCCCCCGCTCCGGCCCCGTAGTCAGCGCTGCGCGCAGACGGCCAGCAGGAACCACGCCGAGTGCGGGATCCACTGCTCGGCCCAGCGCCACTCGTTGCCGTCCGGGGCGTCGGCGGGGAGGAACGCGATGTCGTCCTCGTCCGTCCAGCCGCCGGTGATCCCGTTGACGATGCCGCCAGGACTGTTCTGGTAGACGCCGGAGTATTCGACGGTGTTGCGGCCTCGCCCCTGGATCATGCACGAGTCGAACGGGTTCAGGCCGCCGACCCACGATGTGAGGTCGGCGGCCAGGCGGCGCAGCCGCTCACGGGTGGCGTCGTCGCACTCGGGGACGATGGATGCGCGGCTCGCCGCATACGCGACGGACGAGATCCCGGCGTTCTCACCCTGCCACCAGTAGCCGGTCTCGTTCTCGTGCGGAAAGAAGAAGGCGTCCCGAGGCTCCCCGCCCACCGGCTGGACCCGCTGCCGCAGGTAGCCGAACGGGTTGGGGACCGCATCCACTCTGGCGATGGTGCCGCGGATGAGGTCGATGGCGGTGGCGCGGGCGGCGGCGGCGGTCGCGACCGTGGCCGTTGCCGTGGCGGCGGCGCCTGCTCGCTGTTCGATCACGTCGGCGTAGCGGAGGAGGGCGACCACCGGCAGGCCGGACTCCGCCGCGTGGAAGTACGGGCGCCCATCCACATCGCCCACCAGGTAGGCAGCGCCGCTTCCGTCGCGGCGCACGCGGGCGGTCAGCGCGTCGGCGCGACGGGCGGCCGCGTCCAGGAACGCGCCGGCCTCCGCGTCGCGCGTCGCGGCGGCGTCCGCCAGCTCGGCAGCGGCGAGCAGGGCGCAGTAGTCGTCGAGCGCCGACTCCTGGCCGTCGAACAGGTACTCCGCGTTGTGCGCCTCAAGGTGCTCGAAGCCACGGACGGCCGAGGCGAAATAGGTGTCGGCGTCGACGTCGCCTGACGCATCCTGGGTCGACGCCAGCGCGAGCGCGGCGATGGCGAGCCCTCCGCCGTGGCGGTACGCCGCCTGCCACCGCTGGGTGCGGACGCTGTCCGGCAGGGGCGCGTTGATCACACGCTCGTCGAGGTCCTTGGTGAGAGCGTCGAAGATGCCGGTGTAGAAATAGCCATCGTCGGACTGGAACCGCACCAGGAAGTCGGCCCCGAACAGGCCCTCGTCGCGCAGGCGCGGGTACTGGCTGGTCTCGAAGGCCTGGTGCGCCTCGCGCAGCTCCCGCCCAGCGGTCAGCAGCGCCCACGCGCACAGCGGGATCTGCTGCGGGCTCATCATGCGCGTGTACGTCAGGTGGCTGAGGAACTTGCTGTAGTCGCCGGACGCATCCAGCCAGCCGCCGCGCGCGTCGACGGTGCGGCCGGAGTCGTCGCCGTAGAAGCGCGCCGCTGCGTCTTTGCGGTCGATCTCGCCGCTCGACCGCTGCGACCGGAAGTACGCGGTGACGTCGGAGACCACCAGCGACGGGATGCGGTGCTCGGCCACCGCGAACGGCGCACTGCGCACCTCGACGCCGTCGACCGTCGCGACGGCGCGGTAGCTGCCCGGCTGCGTGAGCTCGGAGAAGTCGAACCTGGCGTATGCGGCGGATCGCCAGCCGGGGACCTGCTCCGGCGTGGATGCGGCGGGGAGCGCATCCACTGCCGCCCGTTCGTCGCCCTGGTCGGCGACGATGAGCAGCCGCTCGACCACGGCGCCAGCGGGGGCCGCCACGATCGCGGCCTTCGGAGCGGCACTGTCGTAGCCGAGATGGTTCACGAGCACGACTGGGCTTGATCCGACTGCTTCCACGACGCCTCCCGGCCGCTAGACACGCGCTGTACCACGCAGTACCAATAACGTACCATCGAGCATAGAAGCTGCCGCACGGCTCGTGCAGAACATGCGGTCGCGACCGCGTCGAGCGCATGTTTGGCACGAGCCGACCTGCGCCGGTCGGCACGAGTCGTGCGCCGTGCGCCCCGTGCGCCCCGATCAGGCGCGGAAGTAGTACCCCGCCGCGAGGTCGTCGAGGAGGCCGGGACGCGTCGGCGTCCAGCCGAGCAGCTCCTGCGTGATCGCGCTCGACGCCGGGACGTCGACGCCGAAGAAGCGGGCGAGCCAGCCGAAGTGCTCCGGTGCGTCCTCCGGCGAGACGGAGACCACGGGCAGGTCCAGCCCCGCTCCGATGGCCGCGGCGATGTCGCGGGCCGGCACGCCCTCCTCTCCGACCGCGTGCACCACGCTGCCCGCCGGGGCGCCGTCGAGCGCGAGGCGCACCAGGTGCGCGGCGTCGAGGCGGTGCACCGCCGGCCAGCGGTTCGCTCCGTCGCCGATGTAGCCCGCGACCCCCGTGCGCCGGGCGATGTCGACGAGCGCGGCAGTGAAGCCGTGGTCGCCGTCGCCGTGCACGGTCGGGGCGAAACGCAGGCTCACCGGGCGGACGCCGCGCTCTGCATAGCTCAGCGCGAGCGGCTCTGCGCCCCCGCGCGGCGCATCCGGACCGTCGTACGGCGACACGTCGCGTTCCGTCGCCAGGCGGCCCGGCGCGAGCAGGGCGACGCCGGAGGCGAACAGGAACGGCCGATCGGAGCCTTCGAGCTCGCCGGCGAGCGTCTCGATGGCGGCGCGCTCCGTGCGGCCGGCGCCCTGGTAGTCGGAGAAATCGTGGTTGAACGCGAGGTGGACGACCGCGTCGGCCTCGGCGGCGCCGGAACGCAGACTGTCGAGGTCGTCGAGTCCGCCGCGGCGCACATCGGCCCCCGCGGCCTCGATGGCGGCGGCCGACGCGTCCGAGCGGGCGAGGCCGACGACGTGGTGGCCGGCGTCGAGGAGTTCGAGGACGACAGCGGAGCCAATCCAACCGGATGCTCCTGTGACGAAAACGCGCATGAGATGCCTTCTTCCGGTCCTGCGATCAGCGCAGGACCATTGATGTCAGTGACTGTCATCACACGATAGCACTTCATGTCAGCGACTGTCATCAGTAGACTCGACTCCGTGGCACGATGGGAACCGGATGCGCGCGGGCGCCTCGCCGTCGCCGCGCTCGAGCTGTACGCGGAGCGCGGCTACGACCGGACGACGGTCGCGGACATCGCCGAACGTGCCGGGGTGACGGAGCGCACGTTCTTCCGCCAGTTCGCCGACAAGCGCGAGGCGCTGTTCGACGGGTCGAACGCGCTTCAGAACGCTGTCGTGCAGAACATCGCTGACGCGAGCGACGGTTCGCCCGTCGACATCGCGGCGGAGGCCATCGCGCGCGCAGCGACGATGCTGGACGAGCGCCGCCCGTACGCGCAGCTGCGCGCACAGGTCATCGCCGCCAACGCCAGCCTGCAGGAGCGCGAGCTGCTCAAGATGGCGACGCTCGGCACCGCGGCAGCCGACGCGCTGCGGGCGCGCGGCGTCGCCGACCCGGCCGCAACGCTCGCAGCGGAGACGGCCGTCACCGTTTTCAAGGTCGGCTTCGAGCACTGGATCGCCGCCGACCTCGCCGCCCCCGGCATCGCCGACAGCGTCCGCGCCGCCCTCGCCTCCCTGAAATCCCTCACCGCTTGAGCCCGAGAGGGCGATCAGGCCTCGACGGGCGCGAACTCCTGCACGAACTCCAGGGCGATGTCTGCGACCTCGCGCCAGCCGCTGTCGATCGTGAGCGAGTGACCACGGTTGGGGACCGTCGCCAGGCGCGTGACGCCCTCGTTGCGCGACTGGATCTTGTAGCTCGCATCCACGATCGCCGTCGGCACGGTGTTGTCGCCCTCGCCCGAGATCAGCAGGAGCGGGCCGCGCTCGGGGTTCTTCGAGTCGACCTTCGTCTCCGCGAACGGGTTGAAGTTGGCCGTCGCCGCCTGGAACAGCGGCACCCCGGAGGTGGGCACGTGATAGGTCTCGTAGAGTTCGTGCGCCTCGGCCTCGTCCACGTGGTTCGCCCAGCCGTAGCGGAACTGCTCGAAGGTGAGCGACACCGCCTTGCCGATGTTGGTCGGGTTGGTGAGCACGGGCGCAGCGGACTTCAGCGATGACGCCGGGAGCTGCAGCACCCCCTGGAACGGCGCGTTGTCGATGGACACCGTCACCGCTGCGACACCTTCGCCCGCGATCTTCTGAGCGATCAGACCGCCGAACGAGTGGCCGATCACCGCTGGCTCGTGCTCGAGGGCGTCGATCGCCTCGAGGTAGTGCTCTGTGACCTGTTTGACCATCTTCTTGGCGAAGACCTCAGGGTCGCGCCGCGCCTCCTCGACGCTGTCCGGGTCGTCCGGCCAGCCTGGCGCGATCGTCGAGTACCCCTGGTCCTCGAACAGCGCCCTCCACTTGTCCCAACTGCTCGACAGCAGCCACAGCCCGTGGACGAACACCACCGGCCGCTTCCCGCTCTCGTTCGCTTTCGCGACTTCGTCCTGTTCCCATTGCGTCAAAGTGCTCATCAAACACCCCTGCTCTCGGGTCGGCGCCCGGCGGCGCGGACTGGTCTGAGCGTAGCGACCGACGCACCGCCACGGGAAGAGCGGAGGCGACTACTTCTTCTTCCGTTTCTCCTGCTGCAATGTGGACTTCGCCCCGTGCTCGACCAGCACGGCGATGTAGTCCCTGAGACGCGCGTTCTTGAAGGAGTCGTAGTTCTCCTCGACCAGCTTCTCGATGTGCTTGCCTGACGCATCCGGGTACTTCTTCTTGAGCCGGGTGATCACGTCGTCGATCGCTGCGCGTTCGGTCTTCTTCTCGGGCATGTTCGAAGCGTGGCGTGAGCAGGTGACCAAAAGCTGTGAATCCCGTGGCACACTGGGCGCGTGCGCACCGGCGACCTGCTCTTCCGACGCGGCGCCGCCGCCGACGGCCGCGCCATGCTGCGCGCCCTGGTGGCAGAGCTGGCGGCCGTCGCGCCGGAGGACGTGCGGATCGCGGCGCGCTGCCCCGATTGCGGCGGGGAGCACGGCCGCCCCGTCGTGATGGCTCCGGATGCAGCGACGGAGGTCCGCGTCTCGCTCGCGCACAGCCGTGACATCACCGTGGCGGCTGCGCTGGTGGGCGGCTCGGTGGGGGTGGATGCGGAACAGCGCACGCCAGGGGAGGGCACGGCGATGACGGACGCCGGCGACTCCGCGCCCGCGCCGCGCACCGCGGACGAGCTGCGCCAGTGGACCCGCATCGAGGCCGTGCTGAAGGCAGACGGCCGCGGACTGCGTGTCGACCCTGCCACCGTCGTGTTCGAGCAGACCGACGACCTGCTCCTCGCCGCCGTACCTGGCGATCCGCGCCGCTACCTGGTGCGGGATGCGCACCTCGGCGACGACCTGTTCGTCACCGTCGCGCTCGAACGGTGACGCCGGTCGCCGGGAGGGCAGGGAGCGCGACGCCGTCCAGCCAGGCGTCGAAGAACGCATCCAGGTCGGCCCCTGTCGCCTCGGCGGCGAAGGCGCGGAAGTCGTCCGTCGTCACCGTGGCGTACCGGTAGCGCTCCGTCCAGCCGCGCAGCAGTGCGAAGAACCGTTCGTCGCCGACCGTGAGGCGCAGCGCGTGGAGCGTCAGCGCTCCGCGCTTGTACACGCGGTCGTCGAACATGCCGGCCGCTCCTGGGTCGCTGAGCAGGATGTTCTGCGGAAGCCGGAGCAGCCCGGCGTGGAACCGGCGGGCCAGGGTGTCTGCGTGCTCCCTGCCCGCCCGCTCCGACCACAGCCACTCCGCGTAGCAGGCGAACCCCTCGTTGAGCCAGATGTGCTTCCACGCCGCCAGCCCGACGCTGTTGCCGAACCACTGATGCGCGAGCTCGTGCGCGATGAGTCGCTCCGAGCCTCCCGCTCCGTCTGCGTGATTGGCGCCGAAGATCGCCGCGGCCTGCGCCTCCAGCGGGATCTCGAGGTCGTCGGCCGTGACCACCACCGTGTACGCGTCGAACGGATACGGCCCGAACGCGTCGGAGAAGTAGGACAGCATCTCCGGCAGCGGCGCGAAGTCCGCCGCGACGCGCTGCTCCAGCTCGGCCGGGTACGCGAAGCCGACCGTCGCGGCGGCCGTCTCTCGCTCGACCAGCTGATACCGCCCCACCTGCACCGTGGCGAGGTAGGTGGCCGTGGGAACGTCGCAGGCGTACGTCCAGGTCGCGCGGCCGGACGACACCGTGCGCTCGACCAGCTCGCCCGTCGCGACGACGGCGTACGTCTGCTCCGCCGACACCCGGATGCGGTACCGCGCCCTGTCGGACGGGTGGTCGTTGCAGGGGAACCAGGTCGGCGCTCCCGACGGCTGGGCGGCCACGATCACGCCGTCCGTCAGCTCCTCCCAGCCGACGAGGCCCCACGGGCTGCGCCGCGGCGCGGGAGTTCCGGCGTACTCGACGTCCACCGTGAACGTCTGCCCGGCCGCGATCGGCCGCTCCGGGGTGACGACCAGCTTCGACGCCGCCTGCCTGAACCGGGTGCGACGGCCGCCGTCGACGGTGACCTTGCCCGCCTTCAGGCGCACCAGGTCGAGGCTGAACGAAGTCAGCTCCTGGCTGGCCGTCGCGGTGATGACGGCGCGTGCATCCAGCCGGTTGGTCGCCACGCGGTATCGCAGGTCGAGATCGTAGAGGTCGACGCCGTATCCGCCGTTGCCGGAGTGCGGCAGGTAGTCGTCGCCGACGCCGCGCGAGCCCGCTGTCGCGGACGTCATGACACGGTGGCGTGGTAGTCGGCGACCTTGACCTCGCGCCACGGGCCGATCGGGTTGCCGCTCCAGCGGCTGCGATCCGGCACGAGCTCCCCGCGCATCACGAGCGACGCAGGCCCGACCGTCGCGTGCGCTCCGATCCTGGCCGCAGGGAGGATGACGCTGTGCGGCCCGAGGGTGCCGCCGGTCTCCAATGTCACCGTGTCCATGCTCATGATTCGATCATGGAACAGGTGCGTTTGCACCACGCAGCCCCGATTCACCGTGGATGCGTCGCCCAGCCGCACCAGGTCGGCCTCCGGCAGCCAGTAGCTCTCGCACCACACCCCGCGCCCGATCCGCGCTCCGAGGCTGCGCAGCCACCAGACCAGCGCGGGCGTGCCGGACGCGGCCTGGGCGAACCACGGCGCAGCCACCATCTCGACGAACGCATCCGACACCTCGCTGCGCCACACGAACGACGACCACAGGGGATGCTCGGCCACCCGGATGCGCTGCACGAGCATCCACTTGGCGGCCGTGCTGACCGCGGCGGCCACGGCTCCGTACGCCAGCATCACGACACCGCTCAGCAGCACGGCCGCCCACACGCCCCACGCTTCGGCGAGCGCCGTCAGCGTGAACAGCACGCCGAGCCCGATGGCGCAGGTGACGAACACGGGGACGATGCGGCACAGCTCCCACAGCGTGCGCGCGACGCGCAGCCACGGAGACGGGCTGTACGTGCGGTTCACGTCGCCGCTCGCGGCGGTGCGCCGCAGCCGCACCGGCGGGGAGCCGAGCCAGGACGACCCTGGCTTGGACTTGCGCGGCGCCGCGGACAGCACGGCCACCAGGCCGTCCTTCGGCACGCGGTGGCCGGCGGCCGCCATGCCGGAGTTGCCGAGGAACGCTCGCGCCCCGATGTCCGAGCGGGCGACCCTCACCCGGCCGCCGCCCAGCTCGTACGACGCGACCAGGGTGTCATCGGCGAGGAACGCGCCGTCTCTCACCCGCGTCATCGCCGGGATCAGCAGCACCGTGGATGCTTCGACGTCCCGCCCGATCTCGGCCCCGAGCATCCGGAGCCAGACAGGGGTGAACAGCGAGGCGTAGAGCGGGAACAGCAGCGTGCGGGCGAGGTCGAGCACGCGCTCGGTGGCCCAGACCGCCCAGCCGACCGCGCTGCGGACGGGGTGGACGCCCTCCTTCAGCACCAGGCCGAGCAGCCGCACGATCGCCAGGATGAGCCCGGCGAGCACCACACCAGCCACCAGCGTCGAGGGCACGAGGGCGGCAGCGGCGCGCAGCGCGGCCTCCCCGATGGATGCGGACCCCGCCATCCCCAGCGCAACGATCACGCCGCCTGCCGCGAACGCCACGATCGGCAGCAGAGCGACCACCACGCCGCCGACCGCGTATGCGACCAGCCAGCGCTTGCGCAGCGGGGGGCGCTCCGCCTCCCACCACGGCTCGCTCGCTCCGACGCGCACCGCGGGCGAACCAGCCCAGCGTTCACCGGAGCGCACGCGGCCGAAGACCGACGAACCAGGGTCGATCTGCGCGTTCTTGCCGATGCGCGTGCCTGGCAGCAGCGTGCTCCGCGCACCGACCGTGCTGTTCGCTCCGATCCGCACCGCGCCGATGCGCAGCAGGTCGCCGTCGATCCAGTAGCCGGAGAGGTCCACCTCCGGCTCGATCGCCGCACCCTCGCCGATGCGGAGCATCCCGGTGACGGGAGGCAGGGCGTGCAGGTCGACGTTCGGGCCGATGCGGGCGCCGAGCGCGCGGGCGTAGTACGAGATCCAGGGTGCTCCGGCCAGGCTGACCGCTCCCACCTGGTGCGCGACCTGCTCGGCCAGCCACAGTCGAAGGTGCACGCCGCCGCCGCGCGGGTAGTCTCCAGCGCGCACACCGGTGAGCAGCAGCCTGGCGCAGACCACCGCGATGGCCATGCGGCCGAACGGGGTCGCGAAGACGAGCAGCCCGACGATGAGGAGCCAGAGCGGCGTCGCCGGGAGGAAGCCGAACCCGTCGAAGCCGCGCAGGATGGCGGCCGCGGTGAGCGCGTAGAGCAGCCAGCGCACGCCGCTGAGCACGAACAGCGGGACGCCGAGCACGGTCTGCAGCCACTGCATCCTGGCCGGGGTGGGCGGGACAGCATGGGTGGATGCGGTCGCCTCGTGCGCTCCGGTGGCGCGGGAGGCGAGCTCCGCGGCCATCGCGCCGAGCCGGGGATGCGCGTAGATGTCCGCGACCGTGAACTCCGGGTCGCGCTGCCGGATGCGCGTGACCAGCTGGGCGGCCGCGAGCGAGCCACCGCCCAGGTCGAAGAAGTTGTCGTCCTCGCCGGAGACCGGGAGGCCGAGGACAGCCTGCCAGTCGGCGGCGAGCGCGATCACGGCGGGATCGGCGGCGGAGTCGCCTGATGCGCCGGGGGAACCGGGTGCGCCGGGGGAACCGGGTGCGCCGCCCGAGCCGCGCGCACCGCCGGCGCCATCGGCCGCCCCGAGGGTCGACGGCAGCGGCCATGGCAGGGCGGCCTTGTCCACCTTGCCAGAGGTGCGCGTCGGCAGCTCGCCGAGCACCGCGAGCAGCGGCACCAGGGCGGCGGGCAGCTCCTCGCGCAACCGCGCGAGCGCGGCGGCCCTGTCGAACGCGGCGGGATCGACGGCAGAGAGGTAGCCGACCAGAACCTGGTTGCCCGCCTCGGTCGTCCGCACGGCGACGGCAGCAGCGGAGACGCCTGGCAGCTGCTGCAGGGCCGATTCGATCTCTCCCAGCTCGATCCGCCTGCCGCCGACCTTCACCTGGTCGTCGGCGCGACCCTGGAACAGCAGCCCCGCCCTGTCGAATCGGACGAGGTCGCCGCTGCGGTACGCCCGCTCCCAGCCGAGCGTCGGGAACGGCGCGTACTTCTCCGCGTCCTTCGCGGGGTCGAGGTAGCGGGCGAGGCCGACGCCGCCGATGATGAGCTCGCCGACCTCGCCGTCGCCGACCGGCTGCCCGTCCGCATCCACCACGGCCAGATCCCAGCCGTCCAGGGGCAGGCCGATCCGCACCGGCTCCCCCGGACGCAGCAGCGATCCGCACGCGACGACGGTGGCCTCTGTCGGCCCGTAGGTGTTCCACACCTCGCGACCGTCGACCGCGAGCCTGTCCACCAGTTCCGGCGGGCACGCCTCCCCGCCGAAGATCAGCAGCCGCACGTTCTCCAGGGACTCGGCCGGCCAGAGGGCGGCGAGCGTCGGGACGGTCGAGACGATCGTGATGCCGCGCGTCGTCAGCCACGGCCCCAGGTCCATGCCGCTGCGCACCAGCGACCGCGGCGCCGGCACCAGGCAGGCGCCATGCCGCCAAGCCAGCCACATCTCTTCGCAGGAGGCGTCGAACGCGACGGACAGTCCGGCGAGTACCCGATCGCCAGGGCCGATCGGCTCGTCCTGCAGGAACAGCCCGGCCTCCGCATCCACGAAGGCGGCGGCGGAGCGGTGACTGACGGCGACGCCCTTCGGCGTCCCCGTGGAGCCGGAGGTGAAGATGATCCAGGCGTCGTCGGTGGGCGTCGGGGCGGAGATGATGGGGGTGGTGGCGGTGCTGGGATGCGCGGGGGCTCCCTCGAAGAGGTGGGCAGGTGCGTCCGCGTCGGCGTCCGTCTGCGCATCGGCTACGTCGATGGCGTCGATGGCGTCGTTGGCGTCGTTCGGGTCGGCGGGGACGTACTCCGCGTCTCCGGTGATGATGCCGCGCACGGCCGCCTCGCCGAAGACCAGCTCGGCGCGCTCCTCCGGATCGTCCGCATCCACGGGGACGTACGCCGCTCCCGCCGCGATCACGGCCAGGATCGAGATGTAGAGCTCGCGCGTCCCCGACGCCAGCCGGATGCCCACCCGGTCGCCGCGACGCACTCCGGCCAGGGTCAGCCGGGCGGCCACCCGCACCACAGCCGCCATCAGCTCGCGATAGCTGAGCGCTCCGCGCCCGTCCTCCAGCGCTGACGCATCCGGATGCGCGGCCGCTGTCGCGCGCAGGACATCCAGCAGCGTGCGGGGCTCGGCAGCGAACGCGCCGCGCGCCAGGATGCCCGTGCGAGCTTCGGTCACGTGTCACTCCATCCGGAAGGGTGAGGAGACCAGAAACTAGCCGCCCGGAGTAGCCGGGAGGTGAACGACGATCAGCTCACCCCCGACAGCGCCTCCACCAGGCGGACCTTCGTCATCGAGGAGTACCCCACGATGCTGCGGCTGCGCGCCCGCCGTCTCAGCTCGACGACGGTCAGTTCGGAGAGCACCTCGGCGGCCGGGACGGGCGTGACGGTGGTGGATGCGGGAGCCGGAGCGGTGGTGCGCTTGGCGGCGTGTTTCCGTGCGACGGGCTGCTTGGCGGCGGGCTGCTTTGCGGCGGGCTGCTTTGCGGGAGCGCTCGCGGGGGCGGCGGCCTTGCGAGCGGGCTTCGCGGGGGCGGCCTTCGACACGGGCTTGCTCGCCGACACGGGCTTGCTCACCGCACCGGGCTTGCTCACCGCGGGCGCCTTCACAGCGGCCTTCTTGCTGGACGGCGTCTTCGCCGCGGCCTTCTTGCCAGCGGGCGCCTTCGCCGTCGCCTTCGTGCCCGTGCCCTTCTTCGCCGGTTTTCCTGCGGACTTCCGCAGGCGCTCGAACTCGTTCGCGAGCTCGTCGACCTTCTTGCGGGCCTTCTTGTCGACCTTCTTGGCCGCGCGTTTCGCGTCGGCGAGCGCCTCCTCTGCCTTCTTGAGAGCGTCGGTCGCGGTCTTCTGGAGCTTGGACTGTTTCGGCATTGCGGGCCTCCTTGGCGGATTTCCTGCTCGGCAGGGTCAGTTTTGCACAGCGGCCGCACGATTCGGAGATGAAATGTCGCCCACTCTTTGCCTGCGCGTCACACTCGGCGCGTAGCGTGCGGCCAACGGACCAGGAGGTGGACCATGACGTACACAGAGGCATTCGACATCGTCGACGCTGGAGAAGGACGCTGGGACATCCAGCTCCGTGAGACCCTGCTCGTCGCCGGTCAGGTGTGGCGCACCGCCGCCGGCTTCCTGCTCTGGGACTGGGCGGACCGCCAGCTCGGTACCTTCCCCAGCCTCGCCGACGCGCTCCGCACCCTCTGGGCGACGCAGTCCCGAGAGCGCCTCGTCTGACCCGCTGACCTGCGCAGCGCGGGACGTCCGTCAACGCGCTCTCCGCCCAGGGTTCATCCGTCGTTCACCCTGACCGGCGCGGATCGGCGTACTCAGGAGCGTGGGTGCAGTCGCGCCCACCTCCGCCCCGAGAGGACCGACATCATGGACATGCTCCTGACCGTCATCGTCGTCATCGTCGTCGCGCTGATCTTCGACTTCACGAACGGCTTCCACGACACGGCGAACGCGATGGCCACATCCGTCGCCACCGGTGCGCTGAGACCGAGGGTCGCCGTCCTCATCTCGGCGGTCCTCAACCTGGTGGGCGCGTTCCTCTCCACCGAGGTCGCCCAGACCATCTCCAGCGGCATCATCAACGAGGGCAGCTCCGGCGTGGACATCACGCCGACGATGATCTTCGCCGGGCTGGTCGGCGCCGTGCTCTGGAACCTCGCCACCTGGTATCTGGGGCTCCCGTCGAGTTCGACGCACGCACTCCTCGGCGGCCTCATCGGTGCCGCGATCATCGGGTCGGGATTCGACGCCGTCAACTTCAGCGCCGTCCTGACCAAGGTGGTGGTGCCGGCGTTTCTGTCGCCGGTCGTCGCCGGGGCGGTCGCGCTCGTCGCCACCGTCTGCGCCTACCGGATCACCCAGAACGCCCGCACCCGCGGAGCGGAGGCCGGATTCCGGCACGGTCAGACCATCTCGGCGTCGCTCGTGTCGCTCGCCCACGGCACGAACGACGCGCAGAAGACGATGGGGGTCATCACGCTCACCCTCATCGCTGCCGGGTACCAGGGCGCGGACACTCCCCCGCAGTTCTGGGTGATCGCATCCTGCGGGCTCGCGATCGCCCTCGGCACCTACCTCGGCGGCTGGCGCATCATGCGCACCGTCGGCAAGCGCATCACCGACGTGAAGGCGCCTCAGGGTTTCGCGGCGGAGACCAGCTCGGCAGCGACCATCCTCGTGTCATCGCACCTCGGGTTCGCCCTGTCGACGACCCAGGTGACCTCCGGTGCCGTCGTCGGGAGCGGCCTCGGAAAGAAGCTCGCCTCGGTGCACTGGGGGGTGGTCGGACGGATCGCCACCGCCTGGGTCGTCACGCTGCCTGCCGCCGCGCTGGTCGGCGGCCTGGCCGCCTGGGCGGCATCGACCAGCATCGTCGGCCTCATCGCGGTCGCCGTCGTGGCGACGGCCTGCGGGGCCGGTCTCTTCGTGCTCGCACGTCGGCACCCGGTCACCAGGGAGAACGTGAACGAGGAACCGGCGACGGATCAGGACGACGACCGACGCATCGTGTCGACCACGGTCGCGTCGAAGGAGGGATGACCATGTTCACGCTCGCACGCACCGCCGCCTCCCCGGGGGCCGGCCAGTTCCTCGGGGTCGACTGGGGTTCGTTCGTCGTCGTCTTCCTCGTCGCACTCGTGGCCACGACGGTCATCGTGGTCTTCTACTCGATCGGTCTGCGGCTGCTCGCGGTCGGCTCACCGGCGGACGGGTCGGACGAGCGCGGGCGACGGGATGCGCCACCGCTCTCCTCGGCGTCCGTCGCGCGCCCGAGACCGGCCGTCGCCACGGTCGGTGCTGTGCTGTGCTTCGCGGTCGGCGTCGCGGCCGTGCTCTACGGCTTGTGGCTGATCGTGCCCCAGTTCCACTGACCGGGAGCGCTCGGCGCGGGTCGGCTCGGTCGGCAGCGGTCACTCGCGGGCCGGGACGCCGGCCACCAGCTCAGCGAACACGTCGGCGGCGTCTTCGAACCGGGCGAGACTTGCGCCCTGCCCGAGCCACAGCGATTGCAGCTCCCCGATGCCGCGGCTGCCGGCTTCCGCACGGAAGCGCCCTGTCAGCCAGTTCTGCACGGGGAACGGCGCGATCCTCCCCGCGTCTTCGATCTGCCGGACGGCCCTGTTGAGCGCACCCCGCGCCAGCCGGCCGCTCATCGCCCGCGTCAGCACGGTGCGATCTGCGGGAGTCTCGCCGATGGCCCTGCGGTGCGCATCCGTCGCCGCCGATTGACGCGTCGCCAGGAACGCCGTGCCCACCTGCACCCCGCTCGCCCCCAGTGCGAAGGCCGCCGCGACTCCCCGCCTGTCCGCGATGCCGCCCGCCGCGATCACCGGCACGTCCACCGCATCCACCACCTGCGGGATCAGCGCGAACGACCCGACCAGCGACTCCTCCGCCTGGCGCAGGAACGACACCCGGTGGCCTGCCGCCTCCATCCCGGTCGCCACGACCGCGTCCACCCCGCCCTCGGCGAGGGCGACGGCCTCATCGACGGTGGTCGCGGTGCCCGCCACGGCGATCCCGCGCTGGTGCGCGGCCTCGACCACCTCCGCGGGCGGCACGCCGAACACGAAGCTGAGCACGGCAGGGGATGCGGCGAGCGCCGTCTCCACCTGCTCGTCGAACGACGGTAGGTAACGGTCAGGGCGGGCCGGCACAGCAAGGCCGAGCTCGTCGAAGATCGGGCGGAGCGCATCCACAGCCTGGTCGAAGGCGGCGTCCGCAGCGTCTGCCGCCTCGCCGGGCTCCTCGAGGGGCAGCCACAGATTCAGCGCGAACGGCCGCGCGGTCTTCGCCCGGAGTTCGGCCGCCGTCTGCTGGATGCGCGCGGCGTCGTACCCGTAGAGGCCATAGCCGCCGAGGCCGCCGAGCTCGCTCACCGTCGCCGTCAGCTCCACAGAGGAGAGTCCGCCGAACGGCCCGAGGAACACCGGGACGTCGATCCCGAGCATCCCGCTGAGCGACCCGCGCTCCCCGAGCTCACCGCTCGTCCGCCCTGCGTTCATCGACGCACCTCCCGCTTTCGACTCGTCCCTCCATCATCGTCCACCGCCGCGCCCCGGATGCGGTCCCCCTTCCGCCCGCGGAGACCGGCCGATACCATCCAGGCATGGAGGTGGGCGACGCTTCGGGGGCGACGCGGGCGATGCCGCGCGGCGGCTTCGCGCAGTTCTGCGCGTACGCCGGGGTGATGCTGACGCTCGCTATCGGCCCTGCGGTGATGGTCGCCGGACTGTTCGCGGGCGCAGACTGGTGGATCCCCACGCTCGCCGGCGCTGCCATCACGGTGTTCGCCACGCCCTTCGCCATCGCCAACTGGCGCATGGTCGGCCGGGTGCAGCGCGAGGCCACCCTCCTGCGCGACCGAGGCCGGTACGCGGTGGGCGAGGTCGTGGCCGTGCGCCCCCGCGCGCTCGCCGAGGAGGACGGCGTTGCACTCACCCTCCGGTTCACGGTCGATGGCGTCGCACCGTTCGAGGTGGAGTACGTCTGCCCCGCGGCGCGCGGTTACACGGTGGGCGACGGCATCCCGGCCATCGTCGACCAGGAGTCCGGACTGTTCGCGATCCCCAGCGCGCGACAACTGCGCGGGATGCGCGGCGCGGAGTTCCCGGCGGCCGCCGCGCCGTCACGCGGTGGAGAGCCGAGCGGCGCATAGCGCGCCCTCCCCACCTCAGCGCCCCACCCCGCGTCAGCGCGCCGTCCAGCCCCCGTCCACGAGCAGCGTCTGCCCCGAGATCAGCGACGCCCCCTCCGATGCGAGGAACACCACAGCGTCCGCGACCTCTCGCGGCTCGCCGATGCGGTGCAGGGCGGCGATCCGGTCGATCACGTCCGCCTCGAACGCGGGGTCGGCCAGCATCTCCTCCGTGCCGTCGGTGCGCACGAAGGTCGGGGCGACGCAGTTCACGCGCACGCCGTGCACGCCCCACTCCACGGCGAAGCTCTTGGTGAGCTGCGACACGGCCGCCTTGCTCAGGCAGTAGACCGCCTCCCCCGGCAGCGCCACGGCGCCCGCCTGCGAGCCGATGTTCACGATCGAGCCTCCGCCGTTCGCGATCAGGTGCGCGCCGACATACTGGCTGAGGAAGAACGTCGACTTGACGTTGAGGTCGATCAGCGCGTCGAACACGTCGACCGTGTACTCCTCGATCGGCCGGTCCGGCACGCCGCCTCCCGCGTTGTTGACCAGGATGTCGAGCCCGCCGAACTCCTCGATGGCCCTGTCGACGGCCGCGTAGCTCTGCGCGAGGTCGGTCACATCCATCCGCACGGGAAGCGCGCGCCTGCCGAAGCCTTCGATCTCGGCCACCAGCTCGGCCACCGCGTTCTCGTCGCGCACCCCCAGCGCCACATCCGCCCCGGCCTGCGCGCAGGCGACCGCGATCGCCCGCCCGAGCCCGCGCGCGGCACCCGTCACCAGGACCCGACGGCCCTCCAGCACTGTGTTCATTGTGTTTCCTCCGACCAGACCGCGAACGCCGCCCTCGAAAGTCAACCACCTCGGCGGGCGGCGACGAGCTCCTCTGTCTACCACTGGTGAATGGAGCTCGCGCTCGCGGGTGGTCGTCGCCGTATCGAGCGCCCGTCGATCATCCCTCCCGCACGCCCACCGTGAACCAGCGCCGCCGGCCGGCCTGAAGCACATCCTGCGCGCTGACGGATGCAGCCTCCTCGCCGTCGAGCCGCTTCACGCCGTTGATGCGCACGCCGCCCTCTGCGATGAGTCTGCGCGCTGCCGAGCCCGTGAGTTCCGGACGCGCAGCGGTGACGAGTTGCAGCACGGTCGCGTGCGGGAGCACGTCGACGCGCGGCATCGTATCGGGGACTCCACGCTCGGAGAACACCTCGAGAAAGGAGCGCCGCGCGTGCTCGGCATCCTTTTCACCGTGGTGACGTGCCACGATCGCCTCGGCGAGGTCGAGCTTGGCGTCGCGCGCATCCACGCCGCCGCGTGACGCGCGTCGGTCGAGGTCGTCGACAACGGCGATCGGCAGGGCGGTGTAAACCTTCGCCCAGACGCCGATGAGATCGTCGTTCAGCGTCATGAGCCTGCCGAACTTGTCGCCGGCGGCCTGAGCAAGACCGACGTAGTTGCCCAGCGACTTCGACTGTTTCTGGCCGCCGTCGAGGCCAGGGGTGATCGTGCTCGTGATCACGGTCTGCGGCCGCTGCCCGTGCTTCGCCTGGAGTTCCCTCCCCATGTTCTCGTTGAACAACTGATCGGACCCCACGATCGTCAGGTCCGACCGCAGTGCGACGCTGTCGAAACCCTGCAACACCGGGTAGATCATCTCGTGCATCGCGATCTCTCGACGCTCCTCCACACGTTTCTGGAACATGTCCCTGGCCATCAACTGGTTGTGCGTCACCAAGCTCAGCTCGCCGAGCAGGTCCGTGATGGTCATGGCGTCGTACCATTCCGAGTTGCGCCTGATCTCGAGCGTTTCCGGGTCCTGTCTCAGCACGAGGCTCACCTGGTCGAGGAACGCCAGCGCATTCCGCTCGATCTGCTCGGCGCTGAGCACGGGACGCGTGGTGCTTCGGCCCGTCGGATCGCCCACGCGGGTCGTGGTGTCACCCAGGAGGAAGACGACGACGTGGCCAAGGTCCTGAAGGTACCGCATCATCCAGAGGTTCACAGCGTGCCCGAGATGCAGGTCGGGGGCCGTGCAGTCGACGCCGAACTTGATCCTGAGCGGCGTTCCGGAGGCGAGGCGGTCGCGCAGGTCGTCGCGGCCGAAGATCTGCTCCGTCGTGCGGCTCAGGTGTTCGAGGACCTGGTCGGGCGTGGTCATGGGGTTCTCCTTCTATCGTGCGAACGGAGAACTCCCAGCAGACCCCGCCCGCGCTGAACGCGAAAAAGGTGAGGACCGAATGGTCCTCACCTGTGGGCTCTGGGGTGTTCCGAGTGGCTGAGATCAGCGATGCGCGCGCCGACGGCTCACTCCAGAGCCGTCGAGATACACGAAGCCGAACATCATGCGGGTAAGCATAGCGGCTGCGCCGAAGCGCCCGACCCCACGGCTCGGCCATCACACCCCCAGCACCACCAGCCGCTGCGTCGCCCGCGTCATCGCCACGTACCGGTCCACCGCGCCCTCGATCCCGTCGCCGAACCGCTCTGGGTCGAGCAGTACCACGAGGTCGAACTCGAGGCCCTTCGACAGTTCCGGCGTCAGATACCGGATGCGCGGCGACGGTGTGAACAGTCCGGCGCCGTCCCTGGGCGCTGCCGCCGCCCCGATCACGCACGCGATGCCCTCGCCTTCCTCGTGCTCGGCGAGCCACGCATCCAGGATCGGCTGCAGGTCGGCCACCTGGCCGTGCGTCACCGGAACACCGCTGCTCCGGATGGAGGTGGGTACGTTCGCGTCGGGCAGCACGGCGCGGATGACAGGCTCCGCTTCCGCCATCACCTCTTCCGGGGTGCGGTAGTTGATCGTGAGGGAAGCGAGTTCGGCGTGCGGCAGGCCGATCCTGTCGAGGCGTTCCTGCCAGGTCTCGGTGAAGCCGTGCCTGGCCTGCGCGCGGTCTCCGACGATCGTGAGGCTGCGGGACGGGCAGCGGCGCAGCAGCATGTGCCACTCCGCGTCGGACA
>Ga0153994_1000040_pt1 | contig 95477 bp, 82 predicted proteins | sample TSNC078MetaG_FD_104735 | JGI IMG/M metagenome (GOLD analysis project Ga0153994, IMG submission 104735) | Attine ant fungus gardens microbial communities from North Carolina, USA - TSNC078 MetaG | ecosystem: Host-associated > Fungi > Mycelium > Unclassified | place: USA: North Carolina, Lumber...
CCGGATCTTGCCCTATAGTTACAAATATCCATTGTTGCAGCCGTCGTAATACTACCATTTTCCTTTATATATTCTATGATTATATCTTCATTAGGAATTTTCTTTTCCGCAAGAACTTCCGTACTAATGCCCCTTTCACCCGCTTCATGATTTTTACGATGAAACACCACCACAAACCCTGATTTGAGCATTTTAAATTCAACCTTCGTTCCTGACTCCTTACATTTTTCTGTAATTCTTTTCAATCCTGTTCCAAAACTCTCTGCATCTTTAGAATAGTATAAGATTCTGGCTATTAAAGGATTTCTCCTAACCGGCCTTTCCTCCTTGAAAATAAAGTCCTCCGGGACATATCCTTCCGGAAATTTTCCTGGGTTATAAATTTCAATCCGGTTTTTATAAATGGCCACTTCATTACTCTGACATGCGTTTAGATCTTTATGGCAAAAAGAATTTACCAAGGCTTCCCTAATTGAGTCTATTGGTATTTCTGGTGTCTCTTTTCTATGAATAGATCCATCAAATTCAACATTCCAATGTATATTGTTTCGGATATATTGTTCTGCAACATCTATTAATTCGAATATTGAACCATTGTATCTTTGTATATCATTAAAAGTCAGCCTTTCTGTTCCTGCAAAAATAGCCATCTGCAACTCTACGATACTGTTATCACAGAACAAAGCCATTCCTGCATTTAACAGCTGATTACCTTTTGTTAAAAACAGTCTGTTTAATACGCTCTCTTTGTTTGTATATTCAATTGTAATTCTTCCCATGCTCCTTGCTCTGTCCACATACTCTTTGATTAATTTTTCTTTTGCTTTTGTTATAGGCATCTCTGAAATTTGCAGCTCCCATCTATGATCTGCATGATTCCTTCTAATAACATAATCTGCTATTTCTTCGGGTGACATTGTAAGATCCTCATCTGCGACACGGATTTTGGCTATACCATAAGCAAAATACGGTTGGTTATATCCCTCAAAGCTAACATACACGCATTCTCTGTCATCTATAACCACTAATCGTATCTCCGGAAAAATTTGCGGTGTTATATGATTGCCAATCGTAATACTAATATCCCTTAATGTTTTTTCATTAACTATCTGTCCAATAGGTGTTCCGTCCGGTTTTATACCAAAATACAGTTCCCCTTTTTGATGTTTATTTAATATTGCGCAAATAGAATTGATCGCTTCTTTCATTTCTCCAGTAGACTTTTTAAATTCTAGAGTTTCGGTTTCATAACCAAGGTTCAATTTTCTTACCACCTATTCCTTGTAAATTCAGCACTCTCATAACAATTATGATTTTATTATATCACAATAATACATTTTTAGTAATTCCGAATCATTATTCCATTAAGATATAGATTAAGATCTGGTTTTATTATTGGATTAAGATATCTTATGATTTCCGCTGAACGTTCCACAAGGCCTCCAAAACCCGTCTTTAGAAGTTTGCACCATAAATCTTTAGGTCAATCGAATTTCTTAAGCAAAATGGCACGGAATAATCACCATTGCACATTTTCAAAAAAAGATATCATCAAAGGTTATTTTTTGATTTGCTACCTTACCGTACTTTTAGAGTGACACTTTCAGTTTAAGGTTCTCAAAGATAAAAAGGCTGTTGCAATAATCTTATCTTTAAAGAATATCTCTGTGATACCTTCAAGATATACTCATAGACAATTAGCTTTCAAATTATTCCTAATGTTTCGGCTTAGGATATCATTATATTCTTATTTTTCCGAACCAATCTTCTCAACAGTTACTTGCATGAATAAAGGATAATTGTGAATTATCTTTTACTCATAAAAATTAAAATCCATCTTCAAATAATTGTTGTTATGTATTCTTTATTACAACAGATAATTAACTATTCTCCTTTATTCATGCAAATCATAATGCTCTTTCCTATAAATAAAGCATTCAATGTTTTCTAACTTTCTTCTAAATGTATACCATACCGCATATGCATTAATTTCCAACAAAGTAATCATACACTAATTTCTCTATTGCATCAACAATAAACAAGATTAATTTCTATTTTTTTACATTTTATTTTGTATAGCCCACACACTTCTTCCCATTCGTAACCCAAATCGACAAATCAATAAAACTCCTTCATAATATATATAAAAACTAAAGAGGAGTGTGACATATGTATAACCTTAAAAAATTACTGGTTGAATATTTAGATTACTGTCAATTCAGAAAGAATTTAGATGACAAGACATTAAAAGCTTATCGCATCGATTTAAGGCAATTTCAGGAATTTGTATCTTCGGTTGAGGATCCCCTCAGTAAATCAGCTATAAATGCTTATATAACAAATATCCATAAACAATTCTAGCCAAAAACAATTAAAAGAAAAATCGCCAGTATTAAAGCCTTTTTTCACTATCTGGAATATGAAGAAATAATCTTCGTAAATCCATTCAATAAAATTAATGTGAAATTTAGGGAACCGCAGTTGCTCCCAAAGACTATCCCCATACATATTATTCAGCGCTTTTTGATGACTATTTATGAGCAAAGAGCCTTGGCGGCAACTGATTATCAGAAAAGGACCATCTTACGTGACATTGCCGTTACTGAGTTATTATTTGCTACCGGTGTCAGAATATCCGAATTATGCTCACTAAAAAAAGAAAACATCGACCTTCAAAACCAAACAATCCTCATCTACGGGAAAGGTTCCAAGGAAAGAATGATTCAAATCGGAAATGATGACGTGATAAATATATTAGACGAATACAGTTCATCTTTTTATGACGATATTGCAACTACCGGCTGGTTTTTTGTAAACCGTTTAAAACAACGGCTCTCCGATCAATCAGTACGATTTATGATAGCAAAATATGCCTCTCTTGCTGCAATTGACATCCATATGACGCCCCACATGTTCAGGCATTCATTCGCCACTTTGTTGCTTGAGGCTGATGTAGATATTCGATATATTCAAAAAATGCTTGGTCATAGCTCTATTACTACAACAGAAATATATACAAATGTATCTATGACAAAACAGAAGGACATTTTAACTACAAAGCACCCCCGCAATCAAATAAGTGTGAAGAGTTGATATCTATTTTCACCGCCACATTTTACTAAAATGACCCGAATAGTACTATACTTTTCCATCAAAATACAGTACGATAAATACAGATTCTACTTTCGTAAAGAGGTGACTATGAATATGTGTCGTATTGATGTATCAATTAATCAGGCTCTTCAATGCGGATTTTCCCGTGCCGGAGCGCTAAATATGGAGGCTCTGGAATTTCTGCCGGAGGTTCGTCAGATGTGTGCCGCCAACCTCTGCCAAAGCTTTGGTAAAAGATGGACATGCCCGCCGGCCTGCGGAAGTCTTGAAGATATTTCAAGAAAGGCAATTGCCTATAACTTCGGCATCCTTGTTCAGACAGTTGGACAAATGGAGGACGATTTTGATTATGAAACAATAGCGGAAACCGAAAAACTACATCGCCGGAATTTCTTGCGGTTATTAGATCAACTGCGTAAATCCTATCCCCAGATGCTGCCCATGGGTGCCGGTACCTGTACAATCTGTGAGGAATGTACCTATCCGGAGAAAGTTTGCCGATTTCCTGAATATGCTTACCCCTCGATGGAAGCGTACGGACTTTTTGTAAGCCGTATCTGTGAGAAATCCGGGATACCCTATTATAACGGTAAGCAAACCATTACTTTCACAAGCTGTTTCTTATTGGAATAGGAGGTTGCCATGAAGAGAACAGATGATATTGCATTTGATTTAGAACTCGCCATAGATAGTGTGGAATCATTTTCTGATTCCTGTGATGTTGGCTGCACCATTATAGACAATAGCGGCAGAACTCTGTTTGAAAGAAAGGCACATGGCGTCGGGGGAATCAACTGTAGATTTTGTCACCGTCTCTCCGAACTGACCGGAAGTCCCCTTACCTGTGCCAACTTCCATGCCGATAGCAGCAAGCACGCTGTGAACTTCGGTGGGCGATATATCTATTTTTGTCCTTCGGAAATGGCATATTTTTCATCACCTATTACAATGGGTGATAAGGTGACCGGTACGCTAATTGGCGGACCTGTTCTGCTCATTAACAAAGATGAATATATATCCGAAGAAATCATCTATAAAAACGGCCTTTCTCCGGAATTTACGGGTGAATTTCAGGATCTGCTAAGAGACTTCCGAGACGTATCGCCTTCCCGGCTCAGCCATATGTCAAATCTTCTATTTATTTTATCAGTGCATATCAGTGGTGCAGATAGACGTGCACTTATGGCAAATGAAACACAGTTGGTACAGCAGCAGAGGCTTAACGAGCATATACAGGAGCTAAAAGCATCAAGAACTGATGTGTTTTATCCCCTTGAAACAGAAAAGTCACTTATAACTGCTATTACCAATGGTGACCGGGCTACTTCGCTGTCGCTTATTAACGAAATTCTGGGATATATCTTTTTTAAAACCGGTGATGACTTTTCTTTGATTCGTACCCGAATCATAGAAATACTTGCACTCATTTCACGGGCTGCCATTGATGGTGGTGCCGACCCAGAGTTTATTTTTAGTCTTAATCATCGCTTTTCAAACGAAATTGGCCGGTTAAATAACATAAACGATATTACTTATTGGTTTTCCGGTGTCATTACCCGTTTTACGGATATGGTATTTCAATTGATTGATGTCAAATACAAGGATATTATTTACAAAGCAATCAGTTACCTTAATAAAAATTACATGAACAAAATCACATTGGAAGATACTGCACAATATGTAGGTTTTTCTGCATCTTATTTTAGTAAAGTATTTAAAAATGAGACCGGTCAAACCTTTAGCCAGTATTTAAACGAACTGCGGGTCACTAAAAGCAAAGCACTTCTCCTATCTTTAGACATTCCTTTAAGCCAGGTATCTCAGTTGTCCGGCTTTGAAGATCAAAGCTATTTTTCAAAGATTTTCCGGAAGTTCACCGGTGTCACACCTAAGAAATACCGTGAATTCCGTGGCAGGCTGGATACCTCAAAGGAACGCAGTGTGTGAATACGGTAAAAGCCGCCAAGTCATCTTTGATTGGCGGCCTTCACTATCTCTATTTAAACTTTAAAGCGGTATCCTACACCCCATATTGTTTCTATATACTGAGGCTTTGAGGTATCAAACTCTACCTTCTCTCTGATTTTCTTAATATGAACCGTTACCGTTGCAATATCGCCAATAGATTCCATATCCCAAATCTTATTAAAAAGCTCTTCCTTCGTATAAACATGATTGGGATTTTCAGCTAAGAAAGTAAGCAGGTCAAATTCCTTAGTTGTGAATGCCCTTTCTTCTCCATTGATGTAGACACGGCGGGCCGTTTTATCTATCTTAATGCCACGGATCTCAATAATCTCATTCTCTTTAGCGCCACTGCCGACAAGACGCTCATATCTGGCTAAATGAGCCTTAACTCTTGCAACCAGTTCGCTCGGGCTGAAGGGTTTCGTCAGATAATCATCAGCACCTAACCCTAAACCTCTGATTTTATCAATGTCCTCTTTCTTGGCAGACACCATAATAATCGGAATATTCTTCTCTTCCCTTATGCGTTTACAAACTTCAAAGCCATCAAGATTCGGAAGCATTAGGTCCAATATTACCAAATTCACCGGTTGGCTCAGCGCCGTTTTCAATCCCGCATCACCAGTGACTTCTATCGTCACATCAAACCCGCTTAATTCTAAATAATCTTTTTCCAATTCAGCAATACTGACTTCATCTTCAACAATTAAAATTTTATTCATAGATTTTATTCTCCTCATATTTTCGAAGGACAAAACATATACATGTCCCAATATTTTCTTTACTGGTCGCCCAGATTCTGCCGCCATGTTCCTCAACGATTTTCTTAGCGATGGATAAACCAAGACCGCTGCCGCCCTGTGCGGAATTTCTTGATGCATCTGTTCGGTATAACCTTTCAAAAATACGGGGAATCTCTTTCTTGGCAATACCCTTGCCATTATCCTCAATCTCCACTTGAACGAATTCTGCTTCCTCATGGATACGTATATTAATGATTCCTTTTTTATCACCAATATATTTTGCAGAATTATTAATAATATTCGTAATTACCCGTTTTAATTTCTCTGGGTCCGCAATGATGAGCACATCTTTGTCTGCATAATTAAAAAATCCCAAATCGATATTTCTTTCTTCTAAGTCCACACTGATTTCTTCAATGCAATCTTCGAAGTAGTCGTTTAAGTTGACTCTGGCAAATGAATATGTTTCAGAATTACTATCCAGTTTAGAATATAAAAATAGTTCCTCTATCATCTTTTCCATATCATTGGCTTTTGAATAAATTGTCCTGAAATACTTCTCTTGCTTCTCGGGTGTATCTGCCACACCATCTAAAACACCTTCTACATAGCCTTTAATAGCGGTAATAGGCGTCTTTAAATCATGGGAAATATTGCTCATCAGTTCTTTGCTTTCCCGCTCGTATTGCATGCCGACTTCAATCTGCTCTTTCATTCTGACACGCATCTCTTCAAACGTCGTAAACAACTCACCTATCTCATCTTCGGCTTCTGATTCTACACTGAAGTCCAAATCACCGTTTTTCATCCTTTCTGCTGCCAACTTTAATTCGCCAATTGGTTTTACTATACTCTTATAGAGCCAGACTGTCAATAATGTTGTCCCTATAAATACTATGCCTACTATAACGATAACTGTTTGAATCAGCGTAAGCCTGATGCGGGGTGTCAGGGATTTCACATCTGTGACTATAATAATCTGACCTACGCTCCCATCCGTAAAGGTAAAATCTTTTTGTTTTACATAGAGGGAGGATCCTTCCATCAAATAGTAATTCCTGTCACCCTCAGAGGCAATATACATCTCATCCAAATCAATATCTTCAGTACTCCCTGAATAGAGAATCTCCGCACCCCGCTTTATCATAAGAAATGCTGAATTCTCTGCCAGACGTGCATTTACCTCATCCAAATATACTTCATCTTCCAGCCTATAAGGCTGTTCTTCCAATGAAGTTTCTAATTCGTCAATAATTGAAGAGTTCACGCTTTCCATTAGCTTTAAAGGATCATAAAAGATTTCCAGAGTGGAATCTGATAAGCCAAATTGCTTTTCTATGGCATTAAGACCCACACTTGATATGATATAAACTGATATGAACATCAACAATAAAGGTACGAAACAAATCATCAGATATGATACCTTTATTCTTGTCAATAACTTCACTAAATCACCCACTTAATTTTGTTAATTATGTTAATTAATTTTACCACAAATTAATAAGTTTGGGTGTAAACAATTAAGCAAATATATAAATTTTTCATAAAATTTCGGGAAAAGTATAAGTTTTCAAATCGTCCACCTTATCAAGCGCCTCCCACGGCAGCTTTAAATCATCCCTGCCGAAGTGTCCATAGGCCGCGGTTTGTTTGTAGATTGGACGACGTAAATCCAACATTTTGATGATTCCGGCAGGGCGCAAATCAAAGTTATTTCTGATGATATCAACGATTCGGCTATCGGATAATTTGCCGGTCCCAAAAGTATCCACCCTGATTGATGTCGGATGGGCAACACCTATGGCATAGGAAAGCTGAATTTCGCACTTATCGGCGATGCCGGCGGCTACCAGGTTTTTGGCCACATAGCGGGCCGCATAAGCAGCTGAACGGTCTACTTTTGTACAGTCTTTACCGGAGAAGGCGCCGCCGCCGTGGCGTGCATATCCGCCATAAGTATCTACAATGATTTTTCTGCCTGTCAGGCCGCTGTCTCCCTGAGGACCGCCAATGACAAAGCGGCCGGTAGGATTAATAAAAAATTTGCTGTTTTCATCGACCATTTCGGCGGGGAGTATTGCATCAAATACATATTTTTTGATGTCCTCATGGATTTGTTCCTGAGTTACCGACTCATCATGCTGGGTTGAAAGGACAATCGCATCTAACCGTACCGGCTTGCCTGCTTTGTCATATTCTACCGTAACCTGAGTTTTCCCATCAGGCCTTAGATAGGGTAACGTATTATCTTTTCTAACCTTTGTCAGCTGCCTTGCCAGTTGATGGGCAAGGGCAATGGGATAAGGCATGTATTCACTGGTTTCATTGGTTGCATAACCAAACATCATTCCCTGATCTCCGGCTCCGATTGCTTCAATTTCTGCTTCGGACATTTTATTTTCTCTGGCTTCTAAGGCTTTATTAACGCCCATGGCAATATCTGCGGATTGCTCGTCTATAGCCGTAAGCACACCACATGTTGCCGCGTCAAAACCATATTTTGCGCGGGTATAGCCAATATCTTTAACCGTTTCCCGGACAGTTTTCTGGATGTCAACATATGCATTGGTGGTAATTTCACCCATAACCATCACAATACCGGTGGTTGTACAGGTTTCACAGGCCACACGGCTCAAGGGGTCTTGCTCTAGTAAAGCATCTAAAATAGCATCCGATATTTGATCGCACATTTTATCCGGATGTCCTTCTGTTACTGATTCTGAAGTAAATAGTATCTTTTCCATTTTATTTTTCTCTCCTTTTTTTCAAAAAAAGTCCGCTTAAAGCGGACTTGATTCATTATATATCAAATCCTCTTATTGTTCGATTTTACTCGCTCAGGCAGGCACCTTCCATTATGGGGTTGCCGCAACATCGTCGATCCTTGGTCTCCGTTGCTCTGAATAAGAGAAGTTCTATTAACTTATTTTCAATTTGAATTTTTGGATATCCTTTTCTTCGCTGACTTTCTCAATCATGCCGCCAAGTCCTTTAATCTTGCCATCAAAGTCTTCATAGCCACGCTGTATAAATTCTATCCCATCAATACTCGTATAACCATCGGCGGTCAGACCGGCGATAACCAATGCCGCACCCGCTCTTAAATCAGGAGCACTCATACTGGCACCTTTAAAACTCTCAACACCTGTTATGATGGCCGCATTCCCTTCAACCTTAATATTACCGCCCATTCTGGACAATTCATCAACATATTTGAAGCGGTTCTCAAATATACTCTCCGTCACAATGCTAGTCCCTTCTGATAATGCCAGCACAGCAGCTATCTGTGGCTGCATATCTGTGGGAAATCCCGGATAGGGTAATGTTTTTATATTTGTTGGCCGACATCGTTTTGTTGCCACCACGCGAAGCGAATCACAAGATTCATCTATCTGGGCTCCCACCTCGACTAACTTAGCCGAAATAGATTCTAAATGCTTTGGAATGACATTCTTTAGCGTAATATCTCCTTTTGTGGCAACTGCTGCACACATGAAAGTTCCTGCTTCAATTTGATCTGGTATAATGGTATATTCAGCGCCTTTTAATTGCGAAACCCCTTTGATACGAATGACATCAGTACCTGCACCTTTGATATCAGCCCCCATACTGTTTAAGAAATTGGCAACATCAACGATATGAGGTTCCTTCGCCGCATTCTCCAGAATTGTCCGACCTTCTGCCAAAACAGCAGCCATCATCACATTAATGGTTGCGCCAACGCTGACAACATCGAAATAAATATTCGTACCTACAAGCTTATCCGCCTTAGCGACAATCATCCCCTGTTCAATCACCACCTTGGCACCAAGGGCTTTAAAACCTTTTAAGTGTTGGTCTATGGGACGGCTTCCTATGTCACACCCTCCCGGCAAGGCCACCTGTGCCTGTTTGTATTTACCTAAAAGAGCTCCTAAAAGATAATATGAGGCTCTTATTTTTCGTATAAATCCATCATCAATTGCAAATGTGTGTATGCTCTTTCCATATATTCTTGCTGTATTACCATCTACACGCTCGACATTTGCGCCAATCGACTCCATTGCCTGCAATAAAACATTAATATCATTAACATTAGGCAAATTATCTATAGTTACTGTCTGGTCTGACATAACCGCAGCGGCCAGTATTCCAAGCGCCGCATTTTTAGCCCCTCCAATAGTTACCTCGCCTACTAATGGATTGCCGCCTTTTATAATATATTGCTCCATTACACACCTCGTATTTTTATTATATGTAAAAGCTTATAACCACAATTATACCATACTATAGAAATTTGTAAATTATTATTTAACATTTTATTAACTATGTGGATACTTTCGTAACGGTTTCTAAATAAACTAGGGATTATTGACAACTCGTTTTCGTGTCAATAAATAAATTGTGACAAATATACCTAAGCTTAGACAAGATATGGCAAGCCCGATTAGAAACCCTTTGGGAATATATTTCATTTCAATGACATGATCCCCTTGCGTTAGCGGGATGGTTAACAGCGCCTGATTCAAATCAGAAGGTTTGGTTTCTATGCCATCTACTGTAATCGTCCAACCTTCATCATAAGGTATTGAGGTAAACAATACACTATTCTCAGCTGCATGTACGGTCCCTTCTATATGTGCTGTTTCGAAAGTTGTCAATTCCCATTGATTTTCGCCGGCATAGTCGTAAAACATATCCATAACCTCTTCATTATATTTGAAAAGATAGGCTTTAATCTTACCGGTGCTTTTATCTTCATCCAATGTAAACTCAAGGGTTGCTTTCGTTTCCGGACTTAAGTATCCCAGTTCGACCATGTGCCCTCTCGTATCAGAGTAAGATTTTGAAACACCATCTACTGAAACCACAAGCTTATCACTGTTGCTGGCTTCATAATAAATATAATATTGTCCGGATTCTGGGGCATTTAACGCATATGTCACTTTGTTCACTTCAGAATCATCTATTAAAGAATAGGAATAATAGCCTTCTTCCTTCCAGGTTAAATTGCACCCTTCCGCCATCGCCTCACTCATCTGCCTTTCGGAAAATAAGGGCGCATAGATCCCCGAAGTCAAATATATAAAATCATTTAAAACATCGTCCGGGCGCACCAAATCATAGTCCCAAGTCAGATAATCCTCCATGACAGCAAATCCCAGTCCTAAAGCACGGGCGTTCTCATATAGATATTTCTCACCTATCTGATTTAGCACTGTGAAGCTCCTGGAAACTCTAAGCTGTTCTTCAGTTACTAAATATTTGACGCCAAAAATACTATCTGTCAACGGTGTCGCCCCTACATAGCTGAATTTATTCGTTGCCGCAAAAAATCCCAGTCCACCCATCATCGTATCCAGTTCGTCACTTAATGTAGATGAGAACAGTGAAACTCCCGGGAATCCAAGCCACATGACGTTATTGCGACCTGTCACCGTATCCAGTTCCATTCGGTAAAAGTCATCTTCCACCGCCTGCGTCAAGGCTAAAACCTCACTTGCATCTTCTAAGTCATTGTTATAGGTTGTTCTGTTTACCGATCCATTCATACAAAACCCATAAATCCCGTTTCCTACAACCTCAATTAAAAGGACAATGGCAATGATATTTTTAATGAGTTTGCGTTTATGCCAATTGGTCTTTAAAATACAGATAAGGATAAAATAAATACAGACAAATACCACGGTAGCAATATAGGTGTATGCCTCCTGCGTTGTCTCCCCATACAGATAAGTGCCGCTAATCAATAGGGAAGCACAGATAAATGCACCCATATACTGCCAGTTCTCAAATTTGTGCAGGCGGATAAATACTTCATAACACATTGTCAGCACAATAAAGACATATATAAAGGTAAATCTATTGGGCAGGCTATTTGGATAATGGAAGCCATGCCATATATAATCCAGTATATTAAGGTTACAGCTTAACAGCAAAAATGCCAGCAGACCAATTCTTAAAAGCTTTTGTCTCTTTGATACACCCTTATGGAAGATGTATAAAAAGATTAGAAGCAGCGCAATTGCCCCACAATACAGATTGGGTTTTCCGCTTAAACTGGTAGGTTCTACTATCGTAAAATGCCTGCTTAATAAATCAAAAACATTCGAATAAAACTTGGCTTCCTTGGGGAAGCTTGATTCTACAGAATGGGTCGCCATCAAAGCATTATATGTTGGCAGTAACAACACCGCACTTAAGCCACCGCCTAACAAGGAGTAAAGCACAAATTTTAAGCCCCGCTTAAAAAAGAGGCCCATTGATAGCTTCTTTTGCTCGAAAAAAACAACGAAAAAGTAAATACATGCAAAAATGCAGATCATAATAGATATATAGTAGTTACACAGTATGCTCATTCCAAGGGTTACCCCATAGAGCAGCCCTTTACCTTCTTTTACAAGGCGTTCTAAGCCAAGTAAAATTAAGGGCAGTAAAATCACACAGTCCAGCCACATAATATTCCAGTTATAACCGATTATCCAGCCGCTTAAGGCATAGAAAACAGCGAAATAGGCGATGGTTATATGATAGCGATTATATTTTTTTCGGATATAATATGCAAACGTAACTCCGGATAAAGATATCTTCAGCATGATAATCAGGGTAAAGGCCTCTAAGAGTAATCCTCTGGGGAAGATAAGGGCAATAATATTAAACGGACTTGCCAGATAGTAGGCAATGACTGCAAAAAAATTCATGCCCAGTCCGCCATTCCAACTATAAAATAAACTCTCCCCGCTTAAAATTTTATCACAAAATTCTGAAAAGAAGGGTGCATACTGATGATATGAGTCAATAATTAGTATCGACCTGTCCCCAAAAGGATATACGCCAATGACTATAAATGCTGCCGTCAACGTCAAAAACGGTATGATAAATGCCAGTATGTAATAGAAATTTCTTCTAATAAAAGCTTTCATTAATCTCCTTCCAGGACGTTGCCTATGACTGCCCCAACCTTTTCTATAGCTTCACTGATACCCAACCCATCGACATTAACCGTCATATCGGCATATTGCTCGTATAAAGGTATCCGCTCCCGATATAAATCCAGAAGTGTCTCTCCTTTTCTTAAAACAACACCGCGCCCTTTCAGACTGCCAAGACGCTTGTTGATATTATCATAGGATAGCTGTAAATATACAATAATCCCCTTTTCTTTGAACTTCATCATGGCTTCATGGCAGTAAACCGCACTGCCGCCGGTAGATATGACCGTCATCTCTGTTTCTATAGCACAGTTTACCTGGTTTTCAATGGTCAAAAAATTATCTGTCCCTTTTTCCTCAATTAAGTCTTGCAGGATTTTACCTTCTTGCTTTTGAATCAGCAAATCAGAGTCAATGAACTGGTAACCCAATATTTTAGCTAAAACGACACCGATAGTACTCTTCCCGGCACCGGGCATACCAATTAATATTATATTTTTCATCATTTCTTACATCTCCGCTCTAGTATACAAGTCAATCCTTTTTATTGTAGCACTCACGGTTTTTAAACTCAATCCATTTTTTTAAACTTTACATAGATTTATTTTTTTCTTATAATAATCTTAAGAAGTTATGAAAGGTGTGCTTTTTATGTCAACCTCAAAACCGATATATTTCCATATTGATGTCAACAGTGCTTATTTGAGCTGGAGCGCAGTACATATGCTCGAACAGGGAGAAGCGCTTGATTTACGTGAGATTCCCGCTATCATCGGGGGCGACCGCGAAAAAAGGCACGGTGTTGTTCTTGCCAAGTCTATTCCTGCCAAAAAATATGGTATTAAAACCGGAGAGCCGATTACTGATGCTTTAAAAAAATGTCCCTCTCTTACGATAGCTTCACCCAATCACCGGTTATATGCAGCGTACAGTAAGCATCTTATTCAGCTTCTGGCATATTATTCCTCAGATATTAGCCAATATAGTATTGATGAATGTTTTTTGACTTACACCCCCATTAAAGGGTCTGGAGATTCTACGGGCATCAGTGACACCCCTGCTGAAGCGGCCGAGATTATTAAAGATACAATTAAGAATAAATTTAACTACACCGTCAATATCGGCATCTCCACCAATAAACTTCTGGCAAAAATGGCTTCTGATTTTGAGAAGCCGAATAAGGTGCATACTTTATTTCCGGAAGAAATAGAAGCAAAGATGTGGCCTCTGCCTGTACGGGATCTTTTTATGGTCGGCAAATCAACTGCCGCAAAACTGGAATTATTGGGAATCAAGACAATTGGCGAGTTGGCGAAAACCGACCCTGATATATTAGTGTCTCACTTGAAAAGTCACGGCCGAATCATCTGGGAATATGCCAATGGGATCGAAACGACCAGTATTGATACTCACATGAAAGAAACAAAGGATTCAAGTATTAGCAATTCTACTACGATATCTTATGATGTCGAAAATGCTTCCGATGCCAAGCACATCCTGCTCCAGCTTGCGGAAACAGTGGGTGGGCGGCTTCGGAAAGCCTCTTATGCCGCAGGCATGGTCAGTGTTGAAATCAAATACGGCACGTTCGAATCGGCATCACATCAAAAACAGCTGATGACACCTTCTAATACGACAGATGTCATTTATCAGGTGGCCTGTCAGCTGTTTGATGAATTTTGGAACGGTAATCCTATCCGCCTCTTAGGTATAAGGACTTCCAAGCTTTCCTCTGATGATATGGTTCAACTGAATTTATTTGACATGGAACAAAATGAGAAACTTAGGAAACTGGATAAGGCTTTGGACAGTATTCGAAAGAAATATGGGGATGATGCTGTTGTTCGGGGGAGTCTGATGGATGAAGATTAATATCATGTTATCTATCGTATCACTTCTTCAAAACAGACAATCTCATCTTTCGCCACAACATATATCAAACCTTTGATTTTAGGATTATCTTTAAATTCCTTGAGCTTTAAATATTCTTTCATCTGCCGAATTGCACTATCTCTGACAGATTTTACTGCTTCCGGTCTCGCCTGTGGTTTTTTTATATACTTTATCTCGATTAGATAATTATATTTTATATCATTGCTTCTTCCATACCGGTCAAAGAGTGCGATATCAATCTTCTTTCCCTCGGCAGGATATTCCGATTTCACCAAGTATAGGTGTTGGTCACTAAAACAAGATAGAAAGACAGATTTCAATCTTGCTTCATTAAACCATCTGTAATCGTCATTGCTGTGCATCTTTAAAATATCACTCACAAGTCTGTTAAGTTCTGTAAAATTATTGTCTAAAGCAATATTTGCGATTGCCGTTCTTTTCTCCCTTGTAGTCAAATTTAGATAATTGGCATAATACTGATAGTAAATATCTCTTATCACAGCGTTTGGTGCCTGCAAGGAGACATCAAATGCTCGTCCGTTGCCTTTTATTGTTAATAAGCCAAGATAAAATAAAAGTGAAAGAAAATCCTCTTCCGTAAATGAAACATCAAAGTTAAAATTCGTAATAATATCCGTCTCTAAGCTCTCATTATTCATAATCTTTTCCAAGATTTCCTGCTTTGCTTTCTCTTCCTCAAATAAGTCAAACATAGCAGTCAATTTATGATAATCACTTCTCATATTGGGGTCAGTTAATTGATCTGGAATCGCTTTTGCACGTTGGTACTCATCCAGAAAATATAATACCATATTGCTATTAAATATTTTATTTTCTGCTTTCTTGTGAAAACGATACCCATTATAGTTCTCAGTTAGTATTTCCATCGTTTTTTCTATATTGGCAGCATCTATCTCTTTTAAGAGAGACTTTGCTTCTTCACTTGAAAAACCCGTCATTTCATTCAATTCGAGAAACATGGATACATTTTGGGCAATATTAAACCCACTGGTCAGGCTGTCTAAAGTCAATGGGGTTACTCCTGTAATAAATATTCTATCTATACAGCTTCCAGTCGTATGAGATTTAAACACTTCATAGAAGCTTCTTACGAATCCCTCTTTACTTGTTATCTTTGTAAATGCCTGCCTGTTGCTTAGAATCGCATTTGCGAAATGATCGTATTCATCAATCATAATATATAATTTTCTGCCAATTATCTGGTTCGCTTGACCTAAAAAATCATGTAATAAATCAGCAGAATTATAATCACTATTTTCTTTCAGGAGAATATTCAACCCATAATACGCACGAAACCCTTCCAATACCACCTTTACAGATCTGTAAAATGATTTTCTGAGTGTTTCCTCACTTTCAGAATCAAGCTTTGAAAAATCAAACCGCATTACATAGTAGCTATTCGCCAATGCTGTTTTATGCCTTCCAATATACGTGTCTGCAAATAGCTCATCAAATCTATCTTCCTTATGTTTATCATAATAGTATCGTAAGGTAGAAATCAGTAACGATTTTCCAAATCTCCTTGGTCTTAAAAAAACCGGATATTTCGTATTCATATTTTCTAATTCTTCAATAAACCTGGTCTTATCAACATAGAGATAGTTTTCGTTTTTAATTACCTCATAATCACTTATGCCATAAGGGATTTTACGTCTTGCCATACTTTTTACCTCCAAACACATCACCTGTTTTCAATTATACCATGCAAATTAAGATTACGATAGTACTATTGACACTCTTGTGTTCTATCATGTATCCTTAAAACTAAAGAGGGGATTCATCACATGACAGAGCTAAGCGTTGAACAACTCAGAAACAGATATGGAAATTGGTAACTGATCCGGAGGCTAACTTCATACCAGCACTCTTCCTTTATATAAGGCACTCTTTATTTTTACCCCCAAAACTCCTGCCAAAACCGCCTTAATAATAGCTGTTGGAATAAAGGGAAGGACACAGGCGGCAAAGGCGGTTTTTATATCGTTGGATGTAACTATGCTGAATATCAACATCCCACATAGATAGTTTATGACTGAGCCTGCGATAATTCCAAACGCTAGCCACACCTTATTATTATTTTTCGCCCCTATTCCGGCGGCAAAAGCCATCATCGGGAACGAAAGTATAAATCCGCCTGTGGGACCGAGAACAATACTTAATCCGCCTGTAAATCCTGCGAATACCGGCATACCGAAAGCGCCAAGCAATATATAGGTTAATGCTGATAATGTGCCATTTTTAGGACCCAGAATGATTCCGGCAATTGGTATGACAAATGTCTGCAATGTCATGGGAACACCGTACGGCATGGGAATACTTATTTGCGCCAAAGCGGAAATAATCGCTGTGAAAATACCAATAAGGCAGAGGTCGTGGACTGATAGTTTTTTTTCGTTCATCATTACATCTCCTATGTACAATTTTACCTCATTATACTTTAGGAAATGCATATTGTCAACCAAATTTTCTATCTTGGTGACAATAGGAGGCCCTGCTACGTTATAGTAATCTCCTTCTATCCTTTTTTATGAAGGTCTTTCATAATCCCCTCTAAATATTTTGGCTAAAAAATGTTACCGTTTTTTGGATCTTATCCATCAATGCCGCGAATTGTTCCGGTCTTAAAGACTGAGGTCCGTCACATAATGCATTTTCAGGATCGTTGTGGACCTCAATGATGAGTCCATCAGCTCCTGCTGCAATTGCGGCCATAGATAGTGGTTCTACCATCCAACGAATACCGGCTGCATGACTTGGATCAATCATGACCGGCAGGTGGCTCATTTTCTTAAGCATTGGTATTGCCGATATATCGAGGGTATTACGCATGGAAGTCTCGAATGTACGGATTCCCCGCTCACACAGAATAACTTGTTCGTTGCCGCCTGCCATAATATATTCTGCACTCATTATAAATTCTTCTAATGTGTTTGCCAACCCTCTCTTTAAGAGTATCGGTGTCTTTAATTTCCCAAGTTCCTTTAAGAGTTCAAAATTTTGCATGTTTCTGGCACCCACCTGAATCAAATCCACATCATGAAACTGATCTATGTGTTCTACTCCCATAAGCTCTGTTACGATTGGAATTCCATATTCTGCTTTCGCTTTTCTTAATAAATCAAGACCGGCTCCCGCCATTCCTTGAAAAGCGTATGGAGAAGTCCTCGGCTTATATGCGCCTCCTCTTAAGAGTGCGGCACCTGATTCTTTGACCGATTTTGTCACTTTCATAATCTGAGCTTCGCTTTCCACAGAACAAGGTCCGGCAATCACTTGGAAATTACCCCCGCCAATTTTACAGCCGCTTATATCAACTACTGTATCCTCCATATGCATATTACGATTGGCTTTTTTGTATGGCTCTTGGATTCTGGTGACGCGTTCTACAACATCATTGGCTTTTAGGGTATCAATATCAAGATTAGCTGTATCTCCCACCAGTCCGAAAATGCTCTCTGAACTGCCGGTTGATTCATGAATCTCAAAACCTTTTTCTTTTAACTTATTCTTTAGCTTCTGTACCGCTAATTGATTGGCATTCTTCTTTAAAACAATAATCATTTCATTCTCCCTTCCTATTACATGAAAATAGCCGGTATCCTATGCTGCTGCATGAATACCGGCTTAAAGTTCATAACTAGTTGTTAACTTCTCTTAGTTCATTATGAGCGTCTCAGTACCAAAATGTTTGCAGCAAAATTCTCCGGCGCTAAAGTAATAGCCCCAGTAAAAGAAGTTAAAATATGAAGTTATTGCATTCATAAGTTTTGCTGCCATCTCTTTGTCTCCTGTTCTCGCTTGGTTAAATATACATTACACTTTACCAACTTCATTAATTTTTGTCAAGTAAAATGTAACGCTTCTTATTCACTACTTTTTAATTCTTAAAAGTTTATCACTCATTTTTATATTTTCTACATTGATGACTTCTACATCTTTATAATCATCTGTATTGGTAATGACTATTGGTGTGATTGTCAATTTACCGGCCGCTTTAATCGTATCAATATCAAATTCCACTAATAATTCTCCCACAGTTGGCTCAATTGCCACGCCTTTTCCCATAGCTCCTGAAGAAAATACCGGATCCTGGACATCCGCCAACTTAACAACCTTCCCTGTTAACGGACTCGCGATAAATTCATTAATGGTTCCTGATACCGGGTTAATCGTGTCTTTTTGAACTTTGTCTTCTACTTCTCCTAAGGTGGCATCTTCCTTTTTCTCATCAAAACCTAAAACTAATGTCATAATAAATCCTACTATAAAAGCAGTTACTAAAGCGATGATACCAACAGTAACATTTGATTCAACACCTTCAATGGTGCTTTTTAAATTAGGAATTATAAAGATACTTGCACTAAAGGCAAATGTTTTTACGCCAAACAAACCGGCAATTGCTCCACCGACGGCGCCTCCGATACAACCGGAAACAAATGGTTTCTTCAGGGGTAAAGTAACACCATATACCGTTGGCTCGGTAATACCAAAGATAGCCGCGATTCCTCCGGAACTTGCCAAACCTTTTAATTTTACGTCTTTAGCCCTTATCATGACAGCAAAGGAGGCCCCCGCTTGAGCCATAACTCCGGCAACAGCCATCGGCAGCAGTGTATCAAAACCATTTAATCCCAGATTATTGATTACGATAGGCACAAGCCCCCAGTGCAAGCCAAATATCACCATAATCTGCCAGAAGGCGCCGATAATCAAACCGGCGATGACGGGGCTTAATCCATAAGCCGCAGCAACTACTTTTCCTAATACCGAACCGATGATTAAGCCTAACGGTCCGATCACAACAAAAGCCAAGGGTACCATAATTAATAAGGTCAGCAAAGTAACTGCAAAAATACTAAAGATGCGGGGAACAATTTTACGAAGGAAACGCTCCACATAACCCTGGATAAAAACAGCAAGAATAACCGGAACGACAGTTGAGGCATATCCGGCACCATAAATCACCGGAATCCCCAAGAAATTCAACGTGTTTTCCGCGGTAAAAGCAACAATATTCGGGTGAACTAAAGCCATCGCTAAAGCAACTGCTAAATATTGATTTGTTTTAAACTTCTTCGCAGCAGTGAAAGCTAATGCTATCGGTAAAAAGTTTAAAAATCCATCGGCTGCAGCATATAAAATCTGATAAGTACCTGATGTGTTAGCAATCCAATTAAAAGCAACGGCAAGACTTAACAATCCTTTTAGGACACCGATACCGGCTAAAACGCCTAAAAATGGGGTGAAGATTGAAGATATAACATCAATGAATCTATTAACAATACCTTGCTTCTCTTTAGGCGAATCATCACATGATTCTTCTTCTATACCAACTAATTTTACCAGTTCTTTGTGAACCTCACCGACATGGTTCCCAATGACAACCTGGTATTGTCCGCCACTTTGAATGACTTGAATGACTCCCGGATGTTTCTTTAGTTCATCCGTTTTGGCTATGGATTCATCCTTTAGTTTAAAACGTAAACGTGTTGCGCAATGAACGACGCTGTTGATGTTTTCTTTACCGCCAACTAAATTTATTATATCCGCAGCAATTTGTTGATTCGTTATATTTTTAAACCCCTTTCAATTTAAATTTAGACCATGGACGCAAATATGGTAAAACCTGCAGTGATTCAGTTGTCAAATGGCCAACAACATTGACATGCCCGGGATTTTCCATCTCTTTGAGCGCAATGTGCAGCTCACCTTTATATTGCCCGAAATTATTGTTCCCAATTGTAATATCACCCGCCTTAATGGCCCGGCAGTGATGGGTTGGAATATCACTATCTTTGTACTTGAACCTGGGCAGACCGGAACGCAGCATATAAGCAGACCTGTCCCCCCGATAACTATGCAGCTCATTCTCTATGATATCACCTTCAATGCCTGAAATATCCTCTGCCAATTCAACATTCAATGTGGGATGGGTCTCATTCCATGTGTCAGCCATTGCTTTTAACTCATCTTCCGACACATATGCATTTCCAATAATAATGTCATCTATTAATCCGGTTAACATCATATGGCGGACTTGTGAAGCAATATTCATATCACGATGATCCTCTAAAGTACACAAACCATCTTGTACCGGCCAAGGACCCAATTCCCCAATCTGGCTTGTAACAAAGGCGGCAGTGCGTATATTATGAATCCGGAACTGATTTGCACAATACTTAAAGAATTCTTCATCCAGCCCTGAATAACGCATCGGATAAAAATTATGAGATCCTAAAAGATGGTCGGCTTTCGGTGAAAATGACATAATATTGTCTATATAGCTTGTCCCAATACTCATATTAACTTCTATCTTAAGGCCATATGGATTACGGGTCATTTCTGCTTCTTCACGTCCGGTAAACCCCATATCCAGACGGATTCCATAAGCACCTAATTCATTAAAAAAAGACAAATCGTTGTAGCTTACGCCAATTTGTTTAAATATCTTTGGATTAATGTCAACCATAACTTCCATGTCCAATCCACTTGCATATTGAACAACTTTCTTAAAATTATTGACAACTTGCCCACTGTCTCCTGTTAATTCTAATAAGCTTGTAAAAATTCGTTTGTAGCCTAATGAATGTGCCAAATCAATATAAACCTTATCTTTTTCAAATGTTGAACGCTCCGGATAAATCGAAATCCCAATACCCATCTAATTCCCTACTTTCTAAATTTTTTAAAGTTAATAATTATATTTAAACACTTATATCATTATTATGCATGGAAATGAAATTATTATAACACGCTCTTTGTTGAGTATCCTTTAGACTTTATCAACTTTAGTAATTTTTGTCAAGTTATTTGCCTTTTGACGCTGACTCTTTACGGCAATTGTGATATAATAATAGCTGCTAAAAATGAGTGGAGGTTGAATAATAACTATATGAAAGACATCGAGTACATAGGTTTAAAAACTGGGATCCCAAAAGTATGGCAAAAGATTTTGCCAAGGCGAAATGTCATTGAAATTATTGATAGCTTGTCTCCGGATGAAATGATATATATTGTTGCACCATACGGTTGTGGTAAAACAATGGCAGTAATTTCCTGGTTAAGGGAGCATGATTATGATGCCGTATGGGTAACTCTTAGTAAGGAAGATGATTTGGCAGTATATTTGGGGACTTACTTAAATGCTGCGCTTTTGCGGGTATCGCCTGCAATCAGTCATAAGATATTGATTATCGATAATTTTGGATTCATTCAGAGCGACGAACTTTTGCGTGAAATAAAAGATCTTCTATCCAATATGTTCGATTGTTGGCGGGTTATCATTATAGGGCGCCATGAGTTACCGCCAATATTTAATGATTTCATGCTTAAAAAACATTTGCGTTTGATAACACTAAATGAACTCAGCTTTTGTTTAGAAGAAATAAATGAATACTTTTTAATGAACAACCTTATTCTTGATCAAAACGACCTATTTCAAATTCGTGAGGATACGGATGGATGGCCTGCTGCACTCAATGCAATCCTGGCAGTCTCACATAACGAATCGGTCAGATATAACGATGCTGCGAGAGCTTATGTCGTAGGCTATTTTGAAACGGAAATATGGAATCAATTAAGCGAAAAAATAAAATTATTTCTACTAAAAACATCCGTTTTAGATAAGTTGACGCCCTCTATATGCCATTATGTTACTGATATAGAAGAAACTCACTTGCTTCTAAGATATTTATATATAAATGGGATTTTCACATCAAAGTTGAATGAGACAGATGCATATTGTTATCATCGTGTCTTCCAGAATTTCCTTTTGGATAAGATTCCTGATTTTGATATCGATGTAAATAGCTTATATACAAAAGCGGGCTGGTGGCTGCACGACAGCGGAGACAGTATCTTGGCACTGCGTTGCTTTTATAAAGCCCACAATATCTATGGTATTAACATGGCCTTCAAAAAAATAAGACCTGCTGATATGGGAATGGAAAAATACCTGAAAACAATAGATTGCCTCGTCACATTAGATATAATGGAGTTGAAGAATTATCCGGAGGTAGCCGTAAGGATTGCCCTGCATCACTTTATTACCGGGAATATTTTTGAAGTGCGGCGGATTTATAATATCGTTCTTAAATGGCTTGAGCCTGGTGTTCTTTCCATTTCCCCGGAGAGATACCTTGATTTTGCCTGGGAGGTCGGTTGGTTGCGATATGTTAACCCGGACGTAAACATTTTCCTTGACGAGAGATTCGAGGAATGGGCAAATGTCGCCGAATACACACCTCATTTAATTGAAAACGACCGTTCTCGCGCCTCTGCTCTCCGACTCCCTTCCGTTTTACGTGGTGCAAGGGATTTTAGTGTCAATGTAGACGCTGTAGAAAATTATTATCGCACAAACATTGTAGCCAGGAAAAACATCATTACAGACGAAGATGCTTTGTTTATTTTGGACTTGATTATGGCGGAGTTAGCCTATGAAAGAGAAGATTTTAATAAAGCAGAGAAAATCGTCAAGGAGAATATCATTAAAATTGAAAAGGCAAAACAAACAGAACTTTATTTTGTTTGCACTTTGTTACTTGTAAAAATATCAAGAGCTGTGCATGGTTCAAAAGAGACGGATACCTTAACCGCCTACTTAAAAAACATGATTGAAACAAACGGCCACTTATTTTTACTTCCAAATTTTCATGCCTTTGAATTACAAAACCGCTTGGCAAACGGGATACCGGGGATAACCGAAGTATTTGAGAAAGAGAATGCCCCCTACAAAGATAAATCCTTTTATTTTCTGATTTATCGTCATATTACATATGTTCGGGCAATGCTTTCCGAAGACAAATACCACGAAGCTCATTTAATTCTGGGGAATCTTAATCTACTTTGCCGTCAATATAAACGGAATATGGATTTGATTGAGGTGAATATTTTGCGTTCCGTTACAGAGTATGGCTTAAAGCATGAAGCAGAGGCTTATCATTATCTTAAAGCAGCTTTGGACGATGGGCGCAAATACGGATTTATCCGTATATTCTCCGATTACGCTGCGGATTTATGGCCAATATTAGGTATTATTCGAAAATCTGATATGGATACTTATATAAAAAAGATTATTATTAGTTGTAAGAAAACACTGATACACGCCGGTACCATGCTCTCGCCGAAAAAAATTGCATACGAGCCGCTTACCCCAAAAGAGATTAAAATACTAAAACTGCTCCAAGCCGGCATGTCATACAAGGAAATCGCCCTTGATAATCATATAAAAATTGGCACCGTTAGATCACACATCCACTCAATTTACTCGAAGTTGAACGTAAACAACAGATCATCAGCTATTGTTATGGCACAGAAAAATAAAATTATTGAAAGTGGCTTCCTATAATATTTTCATTAGAAAAAATGTTCTAACGGTATCGGTCGAAAACCTCCTCGCTTAATATGCGATGGAGTTTTTTTAGTTTTATATATCATTTGTTAGAGGCAGAAAAATTGAATTTTTATTATAATTATAACATTACAGGAAAGCAAAGGGATAGTTTATGGACAATGAAACTACTAAGTTGGAACAGATCATGGCGCTTAAAAACGGGAATGGCATACAATATCTTTTAAATGCGGCATATAAGATCTTGGGGAATCCCCTTTTAATGCATGATATGGATTACAAATTTATGTCATGTACTGAAAATATTGTTATCGATGATCCATTATGGAACGAGCTTATGACATCCGGTCGCTATAGTAGTGAAACAATAGAATTTTTTAAGAATGAAGGCTTCATTGATGCCGTTGCAAATACCCAAACGGGCACTTTACTAACCAGTCATAAATTAAAATATAATAGACTTTTCGGAAAGATTTATAATGCCAATAATATCACCGTAGCCCATGTCAGTATGATTGCATTTAATATGCCGCTTGAGGATGACTATTTGGCGGTTTGGGAAGCCTTTTGCAAGATACTTTCCAAAGAAGTTGGCAAAAACGAATTTTATCAAACGTATGGTCAAACGTATCAAAGTACCCTTCTCACAAAATTGATAGCAGGAAGCATTGAGGACAAAAGACTTTATTCGGGTCATGTAGCTAATATTTATCAGGGCTTGAAAGAGTATCTCCACCTGGTCGTTGTAGATATTAGGCAATATGATCCCAAGGATTCCGTTCGTAAGTATTTTTTAGACACATTAAAACGGAGAAAACGTGCCTTCATATATACGATATATTCTAAATATATCGTCATTATCATGAGTTCGGATAATAAGAACCTGAATTTAAAAAATAGTTTTAATAATATGAAAAATCTTTTTGAGCAAAACGATATATATATGGGGATAAGTAGTTGTTTTGGCAATCTGTTCAAATTACAAAAATACTATACCGAGGCTGTTGATGCGTTAACGTATGGACTTGAAAACTATAGCAATCTGCGGATTTTTCTGTACGATGAAGTCAGACTTAACTTTCCGGAATAGGAACCTTTTGCACACTGTAACCAAACTTCCCAATATGATTCCCAATGCCATAATATTGTCCATGGGAATACACCAGTGGTTTCGCCTTTTCCAGTTCAAACTTACCGCTTTTGTTCATGTATGCCTCATCAGCATGGACGGCCACTACCCGGGCAATGAACATATCGTGGCTTCCCAATTCCTGTATTGATTCCACCTTACACTCAATACAGACAGGACTTTCATCTAGCATGGGGGCATACTCCAAAGTTCCCATCACCGGTGTCAGGTTCATTGCTTTAAACTTATCTTCTTTTTCACCGGATCTCACCCCTACATAATCAGTCGCCCTTGCAAGGCTCTGGGTCGTAAGATTAATGACATATTCTCCGGTTTCACAAATCATATGATGGGAAAATCTCTTCTTTTGAATAGAAACATAGACCATCGCCGGATCTGAACAAATCGTTCCGGTCCATGCCGCCGTCATCACATTCTTTCTGCCCGATTTATCACCGCAGGTAACCATTACCGCAGGCAGAGGGTATAGCATATTCCCCGGTTTCCATTGTTGTTTAGCCATGATATAATCCTCCATTCTTATCGCTGCAGCTCGCTCATCAGCTTAGGAATCAGTTGTTTCTTTCGCGATACAACTCCTTTCAGATAAGCGCCATGCTCATCTATATCGTTACCAAACGCGTTCTCTACCGCCTCTAGGGCACCTTTTCCGGCACATAATAAATAAGTGCTCTCTTCCATGATATTTGTCAGCATGAAAAACATCATATCCAAACTATGATTTTCCTTTGCCGACGTCATAAACGCAATAAGTCTTGGCAGCGCTTCATCTAATTCTTCCTTTGTCATGGAAGTGATCTGCCCGACACCAAAGCTGATATTGCCGGCCATAAATTTCTTGAAATCCTGATAAAATATATCCTGAGCCGACTTAGATTTCAAATTACTTCCTGCCGTAAACATCCTTTTCGCATAAGCTTCAACGGAAATCCTGGAAATTTTAGCCAACTCTTCGGCGGCCATTTTATCTATGGGCGTACAGGTGGGCGAGCGGTACATCAGGGTGTCTGATAGAATGGCGGAACACAATAATCCGGCCATTGGCTTAGGAATATCCACCCTATTCTCTTTAAACATCATATAGACAATCGTTGCCGTAGCACCTACCGGCTGGTTCCGGAACAATACCGGCTCCAATGTCTGTACATGCCCAAGCTTATGATGATCAATAATCTCTAAAATCTTCGCATCCTCGATACCATCCACCGCCTGATTCGCCTCATTATGATCTACCAGGATTAGTTCTTTCTTGTCAGTATTCATTAAACCATGTCTTGACAAGAACCCGATAAACTTCCCATTGTTATCTAAAACCGGGAAGTCGCGATGTCTCTTTTGAGCCATAATGTTACGAATATCTTCGATAAAATCATCTTGCTTAAATGTAATCAAATGTTCTTTCACCATAAAATGTTCAATCGGTACACTTTGATTTAAGAGCCGGGAAACAATAAATGTATCATATTCAGTTCGTATAATTGTGCAGCCCTTTTCTTTTGCCAGTCTGATAATCCCTGGGGAAATCTCGCCGCCGACGCATACAATCAGACAACTGGCATTCATTTCAACGGCACACATCTGGGACTCATACCGATCTCCTAATATGACAATATCCCCCGGTTCAATGTACTCTTCCATTAAATCAGGATTGGCCGCCGCTACCAAAGTTTTCCCATGAGTCACATGAGTCTTATCATCTCCGGTAATCAAATCACCTTTTATCGTTTCCAAAATGTTTTTATAAGGTGTCTTTGCATTGGATAAAATATAGCTGTCATAAACTCCCATAAAAGATTTTGCTATATCCCCCACCGTAATTAAGCCTTCCAGCTCACCCTTGTCACCAACAACCGCCAATGTGGCCAATTCCTTTTCATTTAAAATGCTCCAGGCATTTTTTAAGGACATATTTTTAGGCACACGCTCACTCTCAGTAATAATGGCATCCTTTACCTGAGTACGCACATCATTGATATACGTAGGAACTTTGGTTTTAAAAGCCTGTAATACAAATGAGGTTTCCGAACTGACCTGTCCGGCCCGTTTGGGAATATATTTGTTTTCAGATAGCTGGTTTTTTAAATAAGCATAGGCAATCGCAGAACAAATAGAATCTGTATCAGGATTTTTATGTCCAATGACAAAAATATCTTTTTTCGTATTTTTCATTCTTTACTTTGCGCCTCCCTACTGCTGCAGCGTCGCCATTAACGGCGGAATAAGCTGCTTTTTCCGTGACACGGTGTCTTTTAAGTAAATTTCCTTTTGATCTGTGTTAATGCCAAAGCTTTGGCCGGCTATTTCACTGGCATTCTTACCGGCAAATAAAAGAAGTGTCGATTTTCCAATAATATTTGTCAGCATAAAGAATAGCATATCCACATCATGATTTTCGATCGCCCGTTCCATATAGGATTTCATACGAGTTTTTATTTCATCTAATTCTTCCTGAGCCATAGACGTGATTTGTCCCACACCAAAAGCTGTATCTCCCGCCGTAAATCTTTTAAAATCCTGATAGAAAATCTCTTCATCCGACTTATCCTTTAAGTTACTTCCTGCTTTAAACATATCCTTTGCCATTTGTCTGGTTTCAATTCCCGCAATTTTAGCCAACTCCTCGGCAGCCAGCCGATCTATCAGCGTGCAGGTAGGTGACTGATAAATCAGCGTATCGGAAATAATTGCCGAACACAATAATCCCGCAATTTCTTTAGGAATCTCTATATTATTTTCGATAAACATCTGATAAATGATGGTAGAAGTACAGCCTACCGGCTGATTTCTTACAATGATTGGCTTTATTGTTTCAACAGTTCCCAATTTATGATGATCTATGATTTCCAACACTTCGCAATCTTTAATCCCATCTACGGCCTGATCAGCTTCATTATGATCCACAAGGATGATTCTCTTTAACGGCATATTAATCAGTGAGCGCCTGGATATCATACCCACAAACTCATCTCTGGCAGATAAGATGGGAAAATCTCTATGATGCTTACTCATCATTGTTCCTTTAATATCTGAAATGTAATCATCGCTTCTAAAGAACACCAGGCCTTCCTTACGCATAAAATAGCTGATTGGCACACTCTGATTAATAATTCTGGCTGCCGTATAGGTATCATGAGGGGTAGAGATTACGGCACAGTCGTTGTCTTCTGCTAATTTCTTAATTGTTCTGGATACCGGCGAGCCCTCACATACAATGATGCAAGATGCTTTATTTTCAATGGCACACAGCTGTGCTTCGTAGCGATTGCCTAAAATCACAACATCATCCTCTAATATATGCTTTCTAATCAAATCCATATTGGCCGCAGCAATCATAACCTTACCATGGGTTACGATTTTATCAGGACTGCCCACCAAAAGATCGGCATTAAGCGCATCAATCATATTTGCATATGGCGTTTTTGCATCGGATAAAATACCATTATCAAATACGGCCATGTAGGCTCTTGCAATATCCCCTATCGTAATCAAGCCTTCTAATTTACCGTTGGCATCTAAAACAGGCAGGGTAGCTATATCAACAGCTCGCATAATCGACCATGCCTGTTTAAGAGAGATCGATTGATCTGCCCCTTCTACCTTACGGATATCAATATCTTTAACCTGAGGCCGGACATCATCCATATATGAAGGGGTTATCCATTTGAATTTCTTTAATACATACTCGGTTTCCAGATTCAACTGCCCTGCTCTTCTGGGGCTATATACATAGACCTCCGCCAAATCCTGGGCCATAACATTTTTTAAATAGGCATATGCAATTGATGCACAGATGGAATCGGTGTCCGGATTTTTATGCCCTAATATATAAATCTCCTTTTTTCGCTGCTTCGTCTTCAAATCAACTGCTCCTTTTTCTATGGATAAATTCCCCAAATCCCGGTGCGACCATCAGTTTCCCGTTTTCAGCAACAATACGACCCCGCACCATTGTCAAAACCGGCCAACCTTTGACTTCAAATCCCTCATAGGCTGTATAGTCAACATTTTCATGGAGTATCCTTTTATGAATAACGACTTGCTTGTCAGGATCTATGAGGGTAATGTCGGCATCACTTCCCTTAGCTAAAACACCTTTCTTGGGATATAAGCCAAATATTTTTGCCGGATTTGTACTGATAATATCGGCAAATTCATTGTGGGTAATTCTTCCCTTAATCACACCTTCAGAATACATCAACGGAATTCTGGTCTCCACACCCGGCCCGCCATTAGGACATTTGGTAAAATCATCTTTCCCCCGCTGCTTATCCCCATGAAAATCAAAGGTACAGTGATCTGTTGCCACCACCTGAAGCGTTCCGTCTTTAATCCCGTTCCACAAAGCTTCGTGGTTTTTTTTATTCCGCAGCGGGGGACTCATAATGTATTTCAGCCCTTCATCGCCGGGTGCTTCATAGTAAGTTTCGTCTAAAAATAAGTATTGGGGACAAGTTTCCCCATAAACATTATTCCCTTTTTCCCTTGCTTTACGTATCAAATCGACGCTTTCTCCGGCAGAAACATGGACAATATACAGCGGTGCATTATCGGCAATTTCAGCCAATGCAATCATTCTGTTGACCGCCTCGCTTTCACAAACTTCAGGTCTTGATAGCGCATGATATTTCGGTTCCGTCTTGCCTTCAGAAATCAGCCCGTGCCTCATATATTTGATAATGGCATCATTCTCACAGTGAACTGCCGTTATCCCGGTAAGCTCTTTCAAACGCTTTAATACGGAGATAGCCTCTAAATCCTCAGTCTTATAATCATAGGTCAGATAGATTTTAAAACTGGGTATGCCTTCATCAACCATTGATTCCATCTCGTCAAGGATACTTTCATTAACTTCCTGAATCACCCCATGAAGACCATAATCAATCACGCACCTGCCTTTTGTATAACCTTCATAAGCTTTAACCTGGTGATGAAGGTTACAGCCCTTAGGCCCAAAAGCCATATGATCCACGATGGCAGTATTGCCGCCAAATGCCGCTGCCGTTGTGCCGGTCAGGAAATCATCGGTCGTAAACACGCCGACGTCCAAATTAAAATGAGTATGAACATCTATGCCCCCAGGCAATACAACCATGCCTTTCGCATCAATGACCTTGTCAGCGGTCTGGGTTATATCAGTCCCGATATCTTTAATGATTCCATCTTCAATCAATATATCCCCCTGCAGGGTTTCTTTTTCCAAAACAAGCAAACCACCTTTGATTAATGTTTTCACAAAGTACCTCCATTCTTTAAATTCCCAAAAACAGTTCTACATATACAGAATTATATCACAGATTATAACCATTAACAATTTTCAAATTGGGAAGGGGTTCGCTATCAAAGAAAAAATCCCTGCGGCGACAGAGATTTTTCTTTGATGATTTTACTTATAATCTTTTCCGTAGTACCTCCGTAAGATCTTCATATCCCGGCTTTCCAAGTAAAGCAAACATATTTCGCTTATAGCTTTCCACACCCGGTTGGTCAAAGGGGTTAACGCCTAGCATATAGCCGCTGACACCACAGGCAAATTCGTAGAAATAGAATAACTCTCCTAAATAAAATTCGTTCTGCTCAGGTATATTAATCACTAAATTCGGTACATTCCCGTCAGTATGGGCTAAGATTGTTCCATTCATGGCACTCTTATTAATAAAATCTAGCGACTTCCCGACGAGATAATTGAGACCATCAAGATCCACCGGCTCTTCTTCCAGAAGAATTTCACAGCCAGACCTTTCTATATTAAGAACAGTTTCAAACATCATTCTTGCACCATCCTGAATAAACTGCCCCATGGAATGTAAATCTGCCGTCAATGTGACTGAAGCGGGGAAAATACCTTTTTGATCTTTGCCCTCGCTTTCGCCATACAACTGTTTCCACCACTCAGCGATATATTGTAACGACGGTTCATAACTTGCCGTAATCTCAACTGACTTGCCCTTTCTCAACAAAATGTTGCGTACCGCCGCATATTGAAGCGCCTCATTATCCTCAAAATCATTATCGAGGTAACGCTTTCTGGCCGATGCGGCTCCTTCCATAAGCTTGTCTATATCCGCACCACTCACGGCAATAGGTAATAAACCAACCGCAGTTAATACCGAAAAACGTCCCCCCACATCATCAGGGACAACAAAGCTTTCATAACCTTCCTCTGTAGCCAGTCCCTTAAGAGCGCCTCTTTCCTTATCCGTTGTACAGTAGATACGCCCGGATGCCGCTTCTTCTCCATACTTGTTTTCAAGCATCCTTTTAAATATCCGGAAGGCAACCGCAGGTTCTGTTGTCGTTCCTGACTTAGATATCATATTGATTGAGAAATCCCGTTCACCGATAACATCAATTAAATGTTTGATATAAGTGCTGCTTAAATTATTGCCAACGTAATAAATCTCCGGCGTTTTACGAATCGCTTTAGATACTGTATTATAAAAGCTGTGACCAAGAAACTCTATCGCCGCCCTTGCTCCCAAATAAGAGCCGCCGATACCAATTACCAGTAAAACCTCTGAATCTTCCTGAATCTTTGCCGCTGACTGCTTAATTCGGGCAAATTCCTCTTTATCATAGTTTACAGGAAGATCAATCCAACCCAGAAAATCATTCCCTGCGCCGGTTTTCTTAATCAGTTCATCTTTTGCCGCATCGACTTGTTTACGTATTAACTCAATTTCATCATTCTTAATAAAACCTGATGTTTTTGAATAATCAAAAGTGATTTTATCTGCCATCTTCAGTTCCTCCGTTTTTACTTTTATCATATCAAATTGTTTAATTTTTATCAACTAATTTAGAAATTCCTTTAAAATATCCTCGACCACTCTGGCGTCGATTTCATCATCTGCCTGTTTCGGACGGATATTTGTTGCCGCCGCTTCCTCCATTGCCTTTTTATGATCCGGCATCTTACTTCTGGTTTTAGCCAGTTCTTTTCCGGGACCAAGTTTATTTTTTAGAAAGTTTTCTAAATAATCTAAGATAACACACCTGAGGATTTCCTTCTTCGTACTAAAATCATGAATTTTGTATTGGCCAAACAGCAGCAAGAAACTGACAGTTCCTATCCCAAACATCACCAATATATCTACATAGTCGCCCTGATTGTAAAGTTTTATGAGTCCATTTAGCACTACGGTAAGTGCTGTTGCCAACATGGATAATTTGCCGATTTTTTCCCATTTCTCAAGTGTCATAAAGCCAATTTTATACTTGTATATGTACCGATTTGCCAACACATCCGCATTCCATGGCTCCATGCCCAGTTTATAGTAACTTTCAAATTTTAATTTAATATATTTTATCAATCGGTTGTCGGATGTCCCCATAGCGTCTGCTTCTTTAATAAGTCTTTTGTATCCTCTATTGGCTATAAACGTCCCAATCAAACCAATTGCCAATATGCCTGCGAAAATGTAAATGATCGCTCCCTGCTCCATAATCCACTCTCTCATAAAATAAAAAATCTCCCTTCATAATTATATAACTATCATTATACAATGAAGATTCTTTCCTTTTCACTTATTATTGCTCGTAATTTTCTGACAATTTAAAGCTATGGTCATTGTAAATATGACAAAAACAAATAAAAAAAGGGTATCCCATCAACGCTGCGAATTAAAAACGTTGATATTGGGACACTCCCGGAAATATTTTGTCACTATTTCCCTTTACTTAATATTTTATTACGGTATTCATTGGCAGGAATTCCTACCTGCCGTTTAAATACCCTGGAAAAGTGAGCCAAGTCGACAAAACCTACCATCTCTGCGATTTCACCGATACGATATACGGGATTCACCAACAATCTCTTAGCCTCATCAATTCGCTTTCCATTTAATATCTCTGAAAAGTTCTGACCTGTATGTTTATTCAAAAGCTTACTTAAGTGCCACTGGCTTACATATGTTTTCTCGGCCACATCAGCCAGCGTAAGTTTTCTGGCAGAATTCTCATCAATATAATCTAAGGCCGTATTTACAATAAAACTATTCGCCGTTTTCGCATCTGCTTCTTCGTGATTCTTTGTCAAATCTTCTTTGGTTGATGTAATTCCTCTCTCTAAAAGATTATTGCAGGCAGCTGTTACGGCTTCCTCAATCTCTTCCAGACTAGAGGGTTTTAATAAGAAACGAAGAACACCTAGCTGGATAGCTTTCTGGGCATAATCAAAATCACGAAAACCGGTCAAAATAATGATCTGTATATCAGGAAACTCAGACTTAAGTCCCGCAATCATTCCCAGACCATCCAAATCTGGCATAGCGATATCTGTAATGACGATATTGGGATTATATTCTTTGATAATTCGGGTTCCTTCCACACCATCATTCGCAGTCGCAACAACCTCACACTGCTTTTCTTGCCATGGTATGATTCTGGATATGCCTTCGACAATAATTGGTTCATCATCAATAATAGCCACTTTGTACATAGTCTTCCCCCTATGTCTCAATACTAGCCTTTTATTGCCCCCGCTGTCAAGCCTTTGACGATATTTTTCTGTAAAAATATATACACAATGAGTACCGGAATAACGATTAAAGTAACACTGGCTGCCATTAAACCGTAATCAGTTCCATACTTTGAACTAATATGCTCTAAAAGCGTACTAATCGGGAACATTTTCTCCCGGCTTACTAAAATCTTTTGCGTAAACAGATCATTATAAGACCATAGGAAACAGAATATAGCCACGGTTGCCAGTGATGGACGGCAAAGGGGAACAATGATTTTTGTAAACACTTTTGTTACTCCGGCACCCTCCATATATGCTGCTTCTTCCATTTCTAGCGGTAATCCCCGCAAAAACCCCATCATAACAATGGATGCAAAGCTTAGATTACCCGCAATCTGAGGCAGTATAACTGCCTGATAGGTACTAATCCAACCTAACTGGGACATGATTTTATAGACCGGTATAATTGTTGAAAATACAGGAATCATCAAGCTGGCCGAAAGTAACCCCATTAAAACTGTTTTGAATTTAAACTGATATCTTGTCAATGCAAATGCAATCATTGTTGCTAAAACCATAACCGCTATCGTTACCGTCCCAGATATAATCAAACTGTTTTTATATGAGTTTAAAATATTTTGATTGGAAAACGCATTGGTAAAATTCTCTAATGTAAATGCCTCAGGCAGTGAAAAGGAATTCCGAATAACTTCCGCCGATGGCTTAAAGGCATTGATAATGACCCAGATAAACGGATAAACAGTCGTTACTGCCCATGCGGCTAAAACGATATAAACAATTATCTTTCCCACAGAAATAAAACTTTTATTTTTTTCAGTTCCGGACATTTTATCACTCCTTTCTATAAATTCTCATCAGGTTTCAAAAGCTTGTTGATAATCAGGGAAACAGCAATTCCTAATACAACAATAACAACAGCAATTGCGGCACCGTAATCCACATTTAGATTAACAAATGCCATCTGATACATATAGGTTCCCATGAAATGAGTGATTCCGCCCGGCGCACCCTGTGGTGCAATAACCCATGGTAAATCGAATACCTTTAAGGCTCCGGTTACTGCCAACGTAATACATGTACATATGACCCCTCTTAGCAATGGCAGCGTAATTCTGGTGACTGCCTGAAACTTCGTACAGCCATCAATGGCGGCGGCTTCATATATATCTTCAGATATATCACATAGCCCTGTAAGTATAATGACAAAATAGAAACCGACATACGACCAGATTGTCGGTATGACAATCATTATAAAAGCAGTCGCTGCGCTCAGCCAGTTGACCGGCTCTTTTCCAAAGGCCGCAAGTATCTGATTTAACGCTCCGCCACTATAATTATAAAATAAATTAAAGAGTAACCCGATAGCTGTTGCAGAAATAACAATCGGAAAGAAATATACTGTTCTGAAGAATTGCTGTCCTCTTTTAATATTGCTTACTAAGACAGCCAATAAAAGGGCGATTCCCACCTGGAAAACAACTGTTAATACCATCATTTTCAGCGAATTGATTAAAGCGATATGTAATTTGGAATCTTGAAGCATTTCCTGATAATTGCTTAACCCAATAAATTTTTGTAATTCTACAAAGCCTTTCATGTTATAAAAACTGTTTCTTATGTTATCGACAAAGGGAACATATAAAAAGATAAATAACATTATAAAGCCTGGCAGTAAGAACGCTATTAAAGGGCCTTTCTTTCGATATAACATATGAATCTGGCCTCCCTACCTTTTTTGTAAAAACAGAGGGATTATGGCACCCCTCTGTTTGAAATGTACTGATTGCTTATACCACAAATAACTTATTCCTGAGAATCAATGTTGATTTGTAATGCTTGGTTAAGAATTTCTTCTGCCGTTTTTGTTCCGTTAACTAAGTCAACAGCACTTGTTATAATTGCCGAATAAGCCTCGCCGGCTAATCTGGCATCTGTAGGGGCAAAAGTACCTGTTGCATTATTACTTAGTTCTAATCCTGATACGCCAAGTGGTGTCATATCATCAGGCGCTTCAAGCTCAACAGTTGCCATCCCGTTGCCACCCCAGTAAATCTCAATCTGCTCGGTACTTGTATTCATCATAACAAATTCCACTGCTGCTGCTCTCTTTAACGGATCATCCCATGCTTTTCTTGTAATATAGAAGCCTGATGATAGTCCACCAATAATATCGTTAGCTTTTTTATTTCCGTTTTCTACAACAGGAAATGCAATAACTACTGTATTTTCCTGATCATCAATACCACCGGAATACCATGAACCATCTAACTGCATTGCTGCCTGCTTTGTTTTGAACAATTCATTCGCAGCATCATTGCTGATTGTCTGGCTATCTTCCGGAAATGCACCCATATCATATAAATCTTTAAGTATTGTAAGGCCTTCTACCCAGCTTTCAGGCGCCTCGGCTACGAGATTTCCGTCAGCATCTGTAGGCACTGTCGTAAATTCTTCTCCACCCGCTTTAGACAGCATTAAATGCTCAATCCAGTAATGAGGTACTTCATTTAAAGAAACTGCAACCGGAGTAATTCCGTTTTCTTTAAATGTCTCTACCGCTGTAATGAAAGAATCCCAGTCTGTAGGCAGCGCTAAATCATATTCATCAAATAAATCTTTATTACAGTATAATCCTTCCCAGTAACCTGTTGTCGGAACTGCTCTGTTGACACCATCAGGATTCGCCGAAGCCTGCCAGGCACTATCCGTGATGTCTGCCGCATATTCCGGATATACTTCACGGATTTCTTCAATCGTTACAAACTGGTCTGACGCTAAAACTTCACTTGCATTGTTATCTGTAAAGAACTGGATAACATCCGGCTCATCACCTACCGAAAACTGGGCAGCAACCTTGGCTTTCCAGGTCTGATCCGACACTTGTGAACTGTCTTCAATCGTTACATTCGGATACTTCTCCGTAAATGCATCAATCACTGCCTGATAAGCGTCTGTATTGGGATCTGTTCCTCCCATCATAGAAGCAGTTGTTAATGTAATCTTTTCGTTTGTAACTCCTGTGTCTCCTGCATCGGTCGTTTCTCCGTCAGCCACTGTTCCATCGCTGTTTGCTTCAGTGGTTTTGGTACTACCTGAACCACATGCGCTCAAAGTTCCAAACACCATCAATGAAGCGACAAGCAAGGCAACAACTTTCTTAAATTTTTGCATCATACATCCTCCTTAAATTTCTGCCTTCCGGCAAATTGTTGATATTGTATGATACTATTATATCTGATTTGAATCAAAAAGCATTAGCTGTAGTTGACATTATTTGTTTATTCTTGCTGTCTTCACAAAAAAACAAAATATTGTTTTGATTATTTATGATAGCGAATCACTCTTTTTCAGAATATTATTGAGCAATTTTTCTTTATCTTGCGGATTTGGCGGAGTAAAAGGCAACGTGATTGTTGAAATTGTCTGATTATCTTCACCAGCACAGATTGTAAGTCCATATGTATCTCCATAAATCAAATGAAGTCTTTCATTTACATTCCTTATTCCCATGGAAGTATGCCGATTGCCTGTACCGGCGGCAGCATCTTCTTCACCATCTAAGATTTTTTTAATCCTCTCCTCATCCTCTTTCGTCATCTTTCCGGTATTAACGATTTCCAGGCAGACATCTTCTTCTTTCTTGAATATATTTAATTTAATAACACCTTTTTTAATCTTCTCTATTCCATGTACCACCGCATTTTCTATAATCGGTTGTAAGATAAGCTGTGGCACCTGAATCTGAAGCAGACTTTCATCTATTTCCTTCTCATAAAATAATCGATTGCCAAACCTCATCGAGATAATATAAAAATAAGCATCTGCACATCTTAATTCTTCTGCAAGGGAACATAGACGTTTTTCATCTCTTCCCATACTATAATTTAACAATGTGGATAGGGCTTCTATCATCTTCGAAATCTTTACATCCCCCGACAGTCTCGCCTGCCAGTTCATCATCTCTAACGTATTGTTAAGGAAGTGAGGATTAATCTGAGACTGAAGTGCCAATATCTTAGCATCCTTTCTGGCCATTTCTTCATTATAGGTATACTCAAATAGCTGTTTGACCTCCCGGGACATTTTGTTAAAGGAATGACCCAGCAAATAAAACTCTTCATTAGGCATTGGCATTTCTTCTACCTGATGGCCTATATCACCAGCACTAACTGCTTTTGAAGCACTGACCAACTGCTGCATTGGACGATAAATTTGTTTACGTAAAAAATAAATAACAAAAATAAGTACCGGGACAACAATAAGACTCAGCATGATTACCAGATAGAGAAAGGTTCTGAATTCTTCGTAAACCAATTCCTTATCTGCCAAAATAACGGTGCCAATGGTAAAGTCCCGATGAATTTCTTTATACAAAAATGCCTCATATTGATTGTTTTCAGAGAAAACGGTCATTTGATTTTTACCATCAATAAATTGGCGGCTCATCAACTGCAATATGGCCTCCCTCTGTGTGTCTTCCTCATCACGAAAACTGAGAAAATTATTTGCATCATCAATATAAAAGAGAACTTCATAAAAATCGTTTTTATCAACTTCCTTAAATAGCTCATCTTGATTTAATTCGAGGATTAACGTTCCGAATTTTTTATAATTAGTTATGGTATACAAATTCCTCATCACATAAATTCTATTATCGATAATAACGACAGATGTATTCATGTCATCCGTTTCGGAAAGTTGATTTGCGGCTTCCTTAACTGCTGCACTAAACCCTTCACGGTATTGAGAATAATCCTTTGCGGGATAGTACACATTATCCATGTCATCAGTCAGATAAAAAGCTGCCATCTGGTAAAGAGAGCCGCCAAAATTATTGGATAAGTATTGTTTTAATGCACTGGCGAAGTGACTTAGTGAATAACCGCCACTTTCTGAATCCTTTTGATAGCTCTCCCACAATTTCTGAATTCCTCCGCCATCGGTCAACTGGTCGTAAGAAATCTTTTTTGATGCCGTCACCGCTTCATCAATACTATTCGATACGAATGTCGAATAATTAATAAGCTCTCCTTCAATTAACATTCTGGTTTTTGATACTATATTGGCACGATAAGCAAAAAACACCGCACTGGTGATGAGTATCACCGGAATGGTCCAGCATAGTACAATTAAAATCATCAATGTTCTATTTAAAGAGATTCTTGTTTTTTTCATGATAACGTCCCCTTAATTTACATTCCTAAAAGAGTGCCTTTATGGCACCCTTTCATTTTAACATATTTACTCATTAAATTCTATCTCAAGGCCAGAAACGTTTCAAATATCCGGCATAACGCTTTTGCACCCTCTGCATTCTCCATTTCACAAAAAATTCGCAGCAGCGGCTCTGTTCCGGAAAAACGGGCGATGAGCCAACCGCCATTTTTTAAATAGATTTTACAGCCATCTAAATAAGATACTCTGTCAACTTCAAAAGGAATGTTCGGCAATTCTTTATCGATAAGAATTTTTTTATAAATCTCTTCTTTCTTTTCCTGAGAAAATTGATAATCTCTTTCTTCCATAAAATTCTCACCATATATCTTTTTAATTCCTTCAAAAATTTCTGATAATTTCTTCCCTGTAACCGCAATCATCTCAACAAGAAGAACTGCCGCATAAATACCGTCTTTCCCGTGGATATGCCCGCGAACGGTTAGCCCTCCTGAAGATTCTCCGCCAAGTATCGCATTGGTTTCAATCATTTTTGCCGAAATGTGTTTAAAACCTACCGGTACTTCATAACATGTTTCACCCACACTTTCGGCAATCTTATCCAACATATGTGTCGTCGCTATGTTTCTTACCGCCGGCCCCCGCCAACGCTTATACTTTACAAGATAGTAGTATAAGAGAACCAATATATCGTTAGGGTGGAGAAATCTTCCTTTATCATCAATGACACCTATTCTGTCCGCATCACCATCCGTCGCTATGCCAATATCGCACCATCTGTCTAAAACGTAATGCTGCAGCGGCTTAAGGGTATCTACATTAGGTGCCGGCAGCTTTCCTCCGAATAAAGTGTCATGCCGCTCATGAATCGTCTCCACTTCACATCTTGCCGTAAGCAAAATGGTTTTTAGGGATGTCTCGCTGACACCATACATAGGATCTAAGGCAACACGTAATCCACACTGCCTGATTGCTGTCATATCAATGCTCTTAATAATATTATCCAGATACTCATTCCGAGGATTAATATCAACAATAATGCCCTCCAAAACTGCTTGGTCGTAGTTCATTGCCGTAACTTCCTCGTTCTCAACATTGTTTACATAACTCTCTATTTCTTTCGTCTGGATTTCATCGGCATCCCTGCCGCCATATGTGAATATTTTAATTCCGTTATAAATCGCCGGATTGTGACTGGCTGTAATCATCATCCCATAATGAAGTTCATGCTTTTCTACATAAAACATAACCAACGGTGTCGGTTCAGAACGATTGATAAGATATGATGTAATCCCTTCCGCCGCAAATACTTCCGCACTCCAATGCATTGCTTCTTTAGACAGAAAGCGCCGGTCATATCCCATAACAATACCTTTTTCGGCTACCCCTTCATCCTGCATCTTCATTGCCAAGCCTTTAGATAATTTTTGAATATTTTCCTTTGTAAATCCATCACCAATGATGGCCCGCCAGCCACCGGTTCCAAACTCAATCATATCGTCTCTCCTCCTGTTTACCCATAACGACAAGGACTTCATGGCTACCTTTTAACTGAGGTATAACCTCAACTTTATGACCATCCAAATATAAATCTTTAACACCCTTCATGACATGTTCAGGATTCTCCACCTGAATATGGTATGTTCCATCTCGCCAGATGCGAGTCGCCTCAAATTTCTCCCATTCTTCAGGTATACAAGGATTAACCTCAAGGATTTCAAACTGCGGCTTGATTCCCAACATATACCGTGTTGCACTAAAATATGCCCAACCGCCGGATCCCGTCATAAATGGGTGTCTCGCCCGTCCATAAGCCGTATGGTCCGCCCCCATAATAAACTGACAGTAGGAATAAGGCTCTGCTTCACGTATTTCAATCATCTCATTTTGATGGTAAGGGCACAAAGCATTATAAAATTCCATTGCTCTGTCTCCGCGTCCCAATTCACATTCTGCCGCCCAGGCCCATGGGTTGGGATGGCTGAATATCGCCCCATTCTCCTTAACCCCCGGATATACACGGGTTACAAAACCGATATCATCATCCGGCCTGGTATAAGATGGTCCGTTAAGCATAATGCCATAAGGCGTCGATAAATGTTCCTTTACTGAATCCATTGCCTTAATCCCCTTATCATAGGGCACCGCACCTGAAAGAACGGCCCAAGTGTTAGATTCTAAATGGATTTTTCCTTCTTGATCGGACCATGTGCCGATTTTCTTGCCATTTTTAGTGATGCCACGAATATACCAACTGCCGTCCCATATTTGCTTATCAGCGACTTTGACAATATTCTTCATAACCGCAGAATATTTTTCAACGTCTTTATCGTTACCTAAATACTCTGCTAATTCGACAAAATTCTTCAGTGCCCAGTAATGGAGGAAAGAAACCATTGCACTCTCCCCACCGCCCAGATTAAGACAGTCATTCCAATCGGCACGAAGTCCTTTACAAATACCATTTTCACCTACCTGCTCTGTCGAAAAATCCAGAATTTTTATCATGTGCTCATAAACACTGCCGCTTCCTCCGTCAGCATAGGTGATGCGCTCATCTATAAAATCAAATTCACCCGTTTCTTTCACATATTCGACGATGGCACTAACCAACCACAGTGCATCATCCGAGCACGCATCTTCAATTCCATGAATCATCTCGTTAGCACTTGGTGTAGGTACCACTGTTGGTGATTTAAAAGACTCTGCCTTATTATCCGGATCAAACCATTCCGGCTGAAATAAATGCAGTCCATAACCGGCGCTCACTAATCCCCTTAATAACTCCACAAGTCTTTGCCGGCATTTCTCCGGATTAGAGTGCGGTATGGTCATTGCATCCTGAGCCGTATCCCTGTATCCCAGGCCTGTTCTGCCACCCACTTCAATAAAGGAGGCAAATCTTGAAAACATGACATTAATCTCTGCCTGATAGATATTCCAAATATTAATCAACGTATTCATTCCTTGATTCGGCGTATTTATTTGAAGTTTACCCAATTTGTTATCCCAATAATCATGTAAGTCTTCATAAGCTTTATCAACATTCGCTAAATCAGAATATTTTGTCCGCATGGCACTGCCTGTTTCCCTATTTCCCTCACCCAACATAAAAATAAGTCTTATTTCTTCCCCTGGCTGCAGCGTGATTTTCTTATGTAAGGAGCCACAATGGTTATTCCCCTTTTCATAAGTACCGCCGCATTCGCCGTTCTCAACAGCAAACGGATTATTCTCCGTTCTATATAATCCGATAAATTTATCTCTCAGGCAGTCGAAGCTATCTGGCTCAAAATTAGCAGTAAAATATTGATAGCCAAACTCTTCATAAAACAAATCATACTCTATAATCCCATTATCATAGGAAGAACCTGCGGCGTACAAACTCATTTGGAAGTTCTGGTTATCCATATTAATATGATGGAATGAAAATTCACAATAAGAAAAAACGCTTAAATTCCTGACTTTATCATCTTCATTTTTTATTCGCACATCCCATAGCTCTACATCATCTCCCCTTGGGATGACCAATGTCTGCTTAGCGGCAATATTTTTATAATTACAGGTGTATGTGGTATATGACAATCCATGTCTGCATTCATAATCCGCCTGCGCCAAAGGCTTTCCTACCGGCTGCCATGATACACTCCAATAGTCTTTTCTTTCATCATCTCTTATGTATACATAATGCCCCGGACGATCCATCGAAATGGCATTCGCCCGAAATCTTGTAATTCTATGGTATTCAGGCGATTTATAAAACATATAACCGCCAGCCGTATGGTTAACAACCGCACACATATTTTCCACACCTAAATAGTTTGTCCACGATGTCGGTAAATCTAGCTTATCAATAACATATTCTCTGTTTTCATTATCAAAGTATCCATATTTCATCCATCATACCTCCATTAATATAAAGAAATCTTACCTTATACAATTATATAACGGATATCGTCTGACGAACATTGTTATTAATGTTAATATTTGTTTAATGTTGTTACTTCGGTTGAGAAAGCACTATATTTGTTTTAACATTCCGTCCACTAATCTAAAAGAGTGGTCTGCAGCCTTTGCCTCAAATTCACTGTAAGATATCTGGGCGCTTTCATCTGCTTTATCTGAAATCGCCCTTATAATCACAAAAGGAATGTTACTCAGGTAAGCCGCCTGGGCGATGGCCGCTCCTTCCATTTCTGTACACAAACCGCCAAATCTTGTTTTTATCATATCTTTAATATGCTTTTGGGAGATGAACTGATCACCACTTACAACACGACCTTTAAACACGCGTATGTCCGAATTCACCTCTCGGCAGACCAACTCTGCAAGCTTAATCAACTGTTTATCCGCATCAAATATCGACTTGTCCATTTGTGGTATAATGCCATAATCATATCCGAAACCGGTAGCATCCATGTCATGCTGAAGCGCATCCTCAGAAATAACAATGTCTCCTATATCTATGGCTTTCTTAAGACTTCCGGCAATTCCCGTATTGATAATCGCTTTAATTTTAAATCTTTCAATCAATATTTGCGTACAAATGGCGGCATTCACTTTTCCGATGCCGCTGCGTACAACTACTACCGTTTTTTCTCCATAACGGCCTTTATAAAACTTCATTGAAGCAGCTAAGACAACTTCTTCTACAGCTATTTTTTCCTTGAGCTGATTCACTTCAATTTCCATTGCCCCGATAATGCCTATGTAGTCCATCATTAAATCCCTTTCCTTGTAACCCTTTTTCAAATTTCTGATATTTTATATTATAGCTGTTATTTTAGAACTTATCAAACCTTATATTTCATTGTTATATTTTTATTCCACATCTGGTATTCACCAGATAGTTCTGCTATAATAGCAAATGAAACAATTAGCTTTTTTGAAAAGAGGTTCTTATGAAACATAAAACATCAGGTACATGCGCACGAGAAATTCAATTTGAAGTGGAGGATAATATTGTCACAAGCTGTCAGTTTATCGGCGGATGCCAAGGGAACAGCCAAGGCGTGGCCAATCTTGTTGTTGGCCGCAAAGTCGATGATGTTATATCAGTTTTAGAAGGTATCGATTGCGGGGGACGAGGCACTTCCTGCCCTGATCAATTAGCAACAGCTTTAAAGAAATATAAAAAACGGCGTCAAACTTAAATTTCGGAGGTTCAAGTTGATGAAGAAAATAATTTTAACCGGGGGGGGAACTGCCGGACATGTAACCCCTAACATTGCATTGCTTCCGGCATTAAAAGAAGCCGGTTTTGAGATCTATTATATCGGTTCGTTTAATGGCATTGAGAGAAAACTGATTGAAGATTATAATATCCCTTATTTTGGAATTTCCTCAGGAAAGTTACGGCGTTATTTTGATATTAAGAATTTTTCGGATCCTTTTAAGGTATTGAAAGGTTTCTTAGATGCCAGAAAAGTAATTAAGAAAATCAAACCAGATGTCATTTTCTCAAAAGGGGGCTTTGTTAGCGTTCCCGTCGTTTTAGCCGCCAAGCGTTTAAAGGTTCCGGCGATTATACACGAATCAGATATGACACCCGGCCTTGCCAATAAGTTATGTATCCCATCAGCCTGCAAGGTGTGCTGTAATTTCCCAGAGACAGTCTCCCTTTTACCTAAAGATAAGGCCGTACTGACAGGTTCTCCTATTCGCGGGGAGCTATTTAGCGGAGAGCGCCTGGCTGGTTTGGATTTTTGTGGGTTTTCGGCAGATAAACCGGTTATTTTAGTTATGGGCGGCAGCCAGGGATCTGTAGCTATTAATACAGCTATTAGAAATATACTGCCTGAGTTACTTGAAAAATATCAGATTATTCATTTATGCGGCAAAGGTCATCTAAGTCCAGAGTTAGAAAATACTAAGGGTTATGTTCAATTTGAATATATTAATAAGGAACTGAACAATTTATTGAATACTGCCGATATCATTGTTTCCAGAGCCGGCGCCAATGCGATTTGTGAATTTCTCGCCTTACGTAAACCCATGATATTGATTCCCCTTCCCGCCACTTCCAGCCGGGGTGATCAGATTTTAAATGCCCAATCCTTTGAAAAGCAAGGCTACAGCTACTTATTAATGGAAGAGAATCTAAGCAAGACTTCTCTGGAAATGGCTATAGCGCAGGTTTTCGAACATAAGGCCGACTATATCAATGCGATGAATCACAGTGAAATGAATAATGCCGTAGATAACATCGTGGATTTAATTAATAATGCTGCTCATAGTGGCAGCTAACCTTTCCAATGTCTCTGCATCTGAAGTTCTTGGTGTCCAAAGCATATTTTGGCCGTCATTTTCATATCTCGGAATAATGTGCAAATGAAAATGGAATACTGATTGCCCCGCCACTGCCTCATTATTTTGTATGATATTGATGCCATCACACGCTAAACCTTCTTTCATCGCCACGGCAATCCTTTTGGCTAATACAAGCAGTCTCGATGCCTCTAAGTCTGCCAAATCAAAAATATCTCGGTAATGTTTTTTCGTTAATATTAACACATGTCCTTTGGTTGCCGGAGAGACATCCATAATCACTCGGAACAATTCATCTTCATAGACTTGCTTAGAAGGAATTTCACCATTTACAATCTTACAAAATATACAATTATCACTCATCTTAAACCTCCTATATTACTTTCATTATAGCTATTTTAACGAAATCCAGTACATTAATCAAGCCCTCTGTCATATTCTGTCAAAACAATGTATTTGAAGCATATAGTAAATCATGCTAGATTTAATATATTCACAAAAAATGGGGGTAAGACAAATGGCAAATTCTAATGACTACAAACAACTGGATGTAAACTATACTTTTTCTTTAGCGCAAATATCTCATGAAATTCGTAATCCTTTAACATTAATCAACAGCACCATCCAATTACTGGCCCATAAACATCCTACTCTTGCCGCTGATGATTTATGGATTCAATTAGTAAAGGACATTGATTATTTAAAAGATTTGACTGCTTCGTTATCAAGACTTAATTCGGGAGCTGCTCCCTCCTTTATATCCATTGACATCTCAAGTTTTCTATCCGAACTGCTAGAGCCTTACCAGGCCGTCCTAAAGGCCAGCGGAAAATCCTTAACCGTCCATTTGCAGGAAGATTTACCGTCGCTTATTTGTGATCCTATAAACATCAAGCAATGTTTAATTAACCTCATCAAAAACAGTATCGAAGCAACCAATATCGGAGACACTATAGAAATCACCGTTAAATCACGTCCGAATCGTATGATTATTACTATCAGTGATACAGGTCATGGCATTTCTGCGGAAAGGCTGGAAACAATTTTCGAGCCTTTTACATCCTACAAAGAAAATGGAAGCGGTCTTGGCCTATCCATAGCCCAAAAAATTGTATCAGCTCACAAAGGCATTATTCGCGTTTATTCAAAGATTAACATCGGAACAAAATTTATTATGATCCTGCCTCTAGAACAATAAGAAAGGCCATATCTGAAAAACGGATGTAATCACCATGCTTAATCTCATGGGGTTCAAGCTTTTCCAAACGGATATCATTTACATAGGTTCCATTCGTGGAATCAAGATCAATTATATAAAGTCCATCTTTGTCTCTATAAATTTTAGCATGTCTTCGACTTACAGTCTGGTTATCAATCCGGCAAAGAGAATTGAGAACACTTTTTCCAATCATACAGGGGAGCTCTGTAATCTTCAAATTTGACGCCTTATCCGGATTGACACTCTGTAACGTAAAAATCAATGGTTGATTTAGCAATTTGGTCCCTGCATCGCCACTCATTTCAGATAATATTTCAGTTCCCCGGCTCATTTGCATCAAATTTTGATGATTATTTTCCTCATACGGAGTCCAAAAATCTTCTTCCGCTTCGTCGTTAATAACCTTGTTGCGTATTAAAATGATTAGAAATATTACCGCAAACACAACGAATCCTGCTATTATCAATAGGCATATCCTTGATTTTCCCAGTCCACTCATAAAGGCAGCCACATTAAATAATCTGCTTTTAAGCAAAATAGAAATAATGACACCAATCACAAGAATATCAAGAAGTACCAGCCCTATTTTAACATTTTTATTTTTTTTATTCGTGACTAACTGTTCTTCTTTTTTATCAGGCACATTTTTAATAACTTCTTCTGCCTTATAAACATTTTTGACAATATTTTCACCGGAAGGCATTCCTTGATTCTCGCCCTCCTCTTTCTCCATATAATTTCTTAACTTTTCCGCAGAATAATAATTATCAAAAATTATATTATATAAACCATAGATAAACAGAACGGCCTTTTGATTAGAATGATCTACATTTTTCATTAATCTTGATACAATCTCCCTTAACTGCTCTGTCATAGATTTCATATATCCCGGCAAGTATACAAATGAATAGCTCTTTTTGTCACCATCGTAATAAATATATTCTTCTTGAAAAATGATATTATCAGGATTCAGGAGATAATTATCAATCATATCAATCTCTTCTATAAAATCCCTGAACAGCCCTGACAGCTGTTCGTATCCGATTTGCTTTTCTTGGCACATGACCGATAACGATTTCCTGCCTCTCGTGTCATAATAGTACTTGGGAATCCCCTCCACATAACGTAATTGAAATTCCAGAAGATGATTTATTTCATTATTAAAAAGCATTTTCTCCTCATGAGCAACAGTTTCATTTCGATCATGCACCGTAATAATTAAATGTGAAGCATATATATCCTGACTATATTCCATAGAAAACATCATAATCACCTACTCATTCTTAACAGCATCACTTATATGTATAAATTTTATAGCGTCAATAAATTTAGCATGCCCCCGTTCTTTTAGCTTGCTGTTAAATAAATTCTTTAAGTTTCTAAAAGCTATTCCAACATCAATTTCAATTACTGTATTCACCTCAAAACATTGCAGCAATTGATTATAGGCGTAATCACACGTTACATTTCCCGGGTCAGATATAATCAGCCTCATACTCAGCATATGGGATATATGGTCATAAACCTCCTGCAAACCGGCATCAATATCGACATTCAAATCAGATAATATATTCCGATCCAATAATTTATCATAGTTAATTTGCGAGGTGCTTATCTCTAATTCATTGGCATAAATCTGACAAATCTTCACTGCCATATAATTTGCCGCAAATTTTGTAACCGCTTTATCGTGAAGATAAAACCCCAAGTAAATCAAGGAAATAATCATAAATATAATAATGGGCATTAGCAACGCCGCCTCAACTGTAAAACTTCCTTTTTTTAATGTTCTCATAAAAAATGTATCCCCGCATATGCCAGAAAAACAAATGGAACGAAGGGAAAAGCAGTCTTTCTTTTGGCTCTTCTTAGTACCAGCAAGACAACCGAGTATACAAATGCCAGAAGTAAGCTTATAAACAGCACTGCAGCTACCTGTTTTAAGCCAATAAGTACTCCTATGGATATGAAAATCACCCCATCACCGTATCCTATCGCTTGTCTTGTTATTTTCCCAATAGCAATTAACAGCATCCCAACAACAGCACCTAATAGACCGCCAACAATATCTCCCTGCAAAGCACATCGCAAAAATAGTCCCAAAACACCTGTTAAAATTATCGGCATGATTCGTATCTGCTTATATTTCAAATCATCTATCACTGTGAAAACTAATAATATTCCACCAATAATATGCAAAATATATTCCGTCATCAATTCTGCCACCTCCTTCTCTTCTATCTTTCTACTTTGCACAGCGGCTGCATGGCGGCAAGGTCATCTGTTCATCCAACAGCACCTCATAAATCGTCCGTTTCAATCCACTACAGCTTAATTCACTATGATAATTGGTACCCGAATCAGTTATGTATACCTGCTCACCCGGACTAATTTCATCATGGCGGCAACACTTTTCACATCCATAGTACTTAGCGCCATTTTCATTCCGAAGGCTCTCTACCTGACTAAAAATCACCATTCTAATTGACAAATCCAGATGCGTACAGCTTTTGGAAGAATGATAAACCCTTCCGTTCTCTGTCACATAGACCGTGGTCGCTCCGGATTCTACATCGGAATTGCTTTTCGGGTCTCTATAACCTGTCCATGCTTTTGCCGAAACACATTGGTGTACTGATAAATAAGGTATATCAAATATATCAATGACGTTTTTAACTCTATAATTAATAATCAAGTTTATTCTTTGACTTTCCTCATCAAAATCCGTTTCACTAAAATCAACACCATAGAAACCTCCTATAACAGCTGAATCTGATAGATAATCAAAATCGAGATTATTTAGAAACTCCAGATAGAACAGTTCTTCTTTGTAATCATCTTGATAGGCATATGCTGATACGACCTTGGCCGTGTTCACCAGACCCTGTTGGAGAATGTCATATGTATATATGATTTGAATGATATAGAGAACAGCGATTATCGCAAATAGGAAGAGGGGTAACACCATAGCTGCTTCAACTGTTAATGAACCCGGCTTAAGAGAGGTGGATAGAGATGTCCTTTTTTTACCGATGATCTTATTTCCTTTTAAATTAATATGATTTATATGATAATTATTCTTCGGTTGGGCATCGCTTGGTTTGTTCTGGAGATATTGTTTTTTAATTGTAGAATTGATGAGTTGAAATAAATTTTGTGTGTATGGTTTGTAAAAAAAGGACACCTCTATCCACCCCCCTTTCCGGAATTTTAATAACAAATAGCTTCTTTAGATATAAACTTATATGCTCTTGTGTGATTACCTGTGAAGATTGAAGATACCGTATAATCAATTTGACAGCTCAAACCGAAAATACAATTAGAAATGTTAAAATTTGAATACCCCTCTATTTGGCGGATATTAGATTCGATAAGGTTTAAGACTCGGGATAGTTTCTTTTCTCTGTCAGTGGTAAGCATAAAGAATCTTAAATAATCCGCATATGTAATACCCTTTGTCTCTGTCTCTTCACCTGATTTATTTGCATAATCTCCCAGCTGATCTGCTGCCAAATTACCGAGATTCTTAAGAGACAGATTCCAGTTCTGACTATTTTTTATCATTGGTACCCGTTTCCCCTGCAATAAGGCCCTGCAGTCAATGATTGCTTCTGCATATGCCCATGCATAAATAATAAGTAAATGAATAACCTTTTCTAAATACGGTACAAGCATGGCTGAAGCAATTCCAGATGCCAAAGTATGTACCGCTGATGACTTGGTCTGATCACTTAATAAATAGCTTGTATTAAATAGCGAACGGATAAAAATAATCCTATTAGCAACACTTTCTAAGTTCTTAGAATCCTGACTCTGACCACAAATGATATACTCAACTTCATATTGTAAGGCCGTCGATTCTTTAATGCGGCTTTCATAAGGGCCGTATTTAAACCTATCAAGAATATACTCATTAACAAGTAACGTTTTAGCACTTTCATCAACTAAGTTCAACATGTTTTCCGACAAATCAAACTGCTCTAGCTGCTTTGTAAAGTTATCTGAATCTTCAAAATTTGTCAATCGTTCCCATAGCGTTTCTTCTTTAACAGGAAAACTGACTTCCTCCTGGGAAAGTTCTGCATTTGATATTTCTGTGGAGTTATCCACAACCAAAGCTAAAATTCCCGTTTCTATCAACAATGTTATCGTCTTTCTTGGATCTTTGATGTTGATATCTTCATTCTTGTCTTGGTCGGCGCCATCTGTTGATTGACCATCCTCTTCCGCGGCAGCCTCCTTAGCTGCTTTCTTAGCCAATTCATTTTCTTCATTTAATTCTCCCAGATAATCATCCTTCTTATCCTGAGTACCACTAACAGCTTCTTCCTTAACATCTTTACTCAATATATCTTTCAAAGTGTCAATTCCCCAATAAAATTTCATGTATTCAATCATCTCATGTTCTAAAATCTGAAAATCATAGTCGGAAAGCTTCGTAAGCGAATCAATGGATATCTGATTAATATCTGCTTTAAACCAACTAATGTTCCCGGAAGCGTGGTCATGATCTCCTGCATTATAATGGGTATATGTATCTACCATTGCCTCAATTTGCATCTCATTTAATGCGGCCTGGCCATATCCGCCGTCAACAGCAAATAATCCATAACGCTCTTTCAGAGGGATACTATAATCTGTTAAAAAAGCTTCCAAAGCCAGGTTGGTCGCCCTGGCCATATGATCTTTAGTCCCATAAATACGAACCACATCAATCACTCCCAGTGCCAAAGATATAATCAGCATCAATATCAGGCTTAAAAAGACTGTAATTTCGCCTCGTCCTGTCAATCGTAATCGATGCATAAATTTTAAACCGAAGAACTCTGGCTTGATATTTTTTTAAAAATCGTATCAATAATAGTTGTCAACTGCTCTTTAAAAATCAGAACAAGTCCGATTAAAACTACCAATATGAGAATAACCTCGACCACGCCAATGGCATCTTCATCTTTTATAAAGCTTTTAATATAATTCATATTCTCCTCCTCTATAAATTGATTGATATAAATGCAGGAAACATAATAATGACAAGGACAATAACTAATAGACACACCATCGGCATTAACAGCTTTGTGCTTGCCTCCTCACCGAGGCATTTTGCTCTTTCCCTGCGGACTAACTCTGCCTCTTCGGCAGCTTCAATAAGTAAATGATTGGACCCTTTAGCACCTTTTCTTAAACATTGTATAATTAGGGAGCTGAACTTTAAATACTGCTGAATCATACACCTTTTTCCAAAGGATTCATAAGCTCTTGTTTCTGTCGTTCCGTTTTCCATCGCATACATAGCTACAATCATTTCTTCATAAACATACCTTTTTGTTTTTTTAATTCTGTTTTGATAATCAAAAACCAATTTCTCCCATGCACCTCTTATGGTCATGCCTGCATTAAGCAGCAATACCATTTTATATATGATTTCCGGATAATCAAGGAGCAATTGATCGTTCCTGACTTTCAAAGTCTCTTTAAGCTTTTGATCCTTATAGAAAAATAGTCCTGCTGCTATGATCAATCCCAATAATGTTACCTGTCTGGATATATGATTCTTCGGCTCACTCCATTGCAGCGAATAATTACCCACTATCTCCGGGAGCTTTAGCGCCGACTCTGTGATTGATGCAAGATCAGCATCTTTCAGCTGTTGATTAATCTCCTGGATAAATTTCTCTTTATCTGATAAATCCGGACAGATTATCTTTAGTGGTATGATATATTCCATCGAATGTTCAAAATAATGGACATCGGCCGTTACAGAGGTCACTACACCTGATTCATCAACGTTTTCCAATTTGATCTCGCCGTTGGCGCTGATAAAATTATAATCTTCTGCTTTCCAATCTATCGATATACCTGTCTCTGGTATTGTTTCGAAAAAATTTAATGACTGTGTGACTGCTTCCAATGATTCATTACCTCCCGGCAAATTACTGTCTATATAGCTTTTTGCCTCGGCAAATAAATCCTGAATCTCATCAGACTTATATTGTCTTTCACTGACGTTTACTTCTATTTCTTCTGTTTCAGCGATCTCATCTGATGATATGAATAGCTTATATGAGGTTTCACCCTGTCCATAACTATTTCTCGCAAGAGAACCGTCTTGGTTAATAATATTATTTTGTGGCTGTGATAAAGAAATAATGAGCGAAAGCACGTTGATAAGCAGAAAAGCCTCGATAACAATACATATCTTTAATATATAATACTTCTCAGCCATTTTTCCTGGCTCTTCTAAAGGATAAAGATATTTCATTGAATCAGATGCCTTATTCGGATGGCTTCGTAAACAACAATCATAGACAAATAGTCCAAAAGGATAGAAAATTTTGTGAATACCTTTCTGATCACTTATCTTTGAAATATAATCCTTTCGATAACCAAGGAATATCATACATATTGCAATCATAACAATAATTAAGAAACTATTAATCCATATCATATTTCTCCTCTCTAAATCTCTATATCTAAAATTTTGAAGCCCCATAAAACAACCAATATGTAACCGAAAAAGCAAACGGACATCACTATTCTTCCGGCAACACCTCCATAAAGAGGATTTAAAAATCCGGGTAGAAAAATTTTCAGATATAGTATAATGCCAATCGGAATCATACACATAATCTTAAATTCATTCCGTTTTGAAGCGACGACGGTGTTAATTTCCTGTTCAACCTCTAATTTGAGGCTTATACTATTCACCGTCATTTTTACAATATTCAAAAGACTTCCGCCGCTTCTTTTCGCTATACTGATAATTTCACTAAAATTCCTTATATCCTCATCACTGCTTCTTAATGCAAAATCCTCAAGGCATTTCTCTAGGGTCACATTCATATCAAGTTTTCGGGATATATAATAAAATTCCCGGACAATTAAATCGTCTTTCTTATAAATCATCAGTAAGTCTTCTTCGGTACGCCGAAATGCCGATTCCAACGAGTTTCCGGCACTAATTAATCCATAAAGAATAATAATCGCCTCTTTAAATTGACTTTTCAATTTATCCTTTTGCAACTTAATTAATCTGGCTTTTATATATTTAAAATAGATAAATATTGCCGGAAGAAATATAATGAATGATATCACCGATTGATATACAAGAAAAGATATCGTTACGTCTAACGCCAAACCCTGCAAAAAATATTTTATGTATTCTTTTGTCGTAAAAGAATAGTCACTATAATCCACGGAATATAAGGGGGCATGGCGTCTTTGCTTTTTTAAAATCTTCTTTTTCAACATAATTATTCCAGACTTAACGCTGCCGCCTGAAGCTTCCTTTGATTCTTCAGCTTGTTACCTGTGTTTTGAAGATGTCCCATGACTTTAAAGCTATCAGCGGCGCTATATTCTCCTGTTTCCATGGCCAAATAGTTATTGGTTCCGGTTATCTCTTCTTTAAACTCAAATAGTGAATTAAGCTTGATTTCCCCGTCTGCATATCCTTCAACTTCTACGATTTCCAATACCCGCCTCGTTTTATCTCTGAGTCTTCCCAAATGTACAATGATATCAATTGAAGAGGCGATTTGCTTCCTAATTGCTGCCAGGGGGATATCCATTCCCATCAAAATCATTGTTTCCAGGCGTGAAATCATATCGCTGACAGAATTTGAATGTCCGCTGCTTAATGAGCCATCATGTCCGGTATTCATCGCTTGCAGCATATCGATAACCTCTGGTCCACGAACCTCGCCAACAATAATTCTGTTTGGCCGCATCCTTAAACTCGTCTTGATTAAATCGCGTATCGTAACTTCATTCTCACCTTCTGTATTTGCATTTCTCACCTCTAATTTTACCAGATTTTCGACTCCTTGGATTTGAAGCTCGGCACTGTCCTCGATCGTTACAATGCGCTCGTCTTTAGGCACAAAGTTTGCAAGTGCATTAAGCAACGTTGTTTTACCCGATCCGGTTGAACCAGATATAAATATATTGTATCCTGCAACAACAAGCTTTTCCAAAAATGCCACCGCTTCTTCACTGATAGCGTCTAACATAATGAGTCGCTCCATAGTAATTGGAACTTTTGCAAATTTTCTAATCGTTAAAATCGGGCCGTTAATTGCTACCGGCTTTAGAACCACATTAACTCTTGAGCCATCTTCTAAACCTGTATCCACAATTGGTGAGCTTTCGTTGACATGGCGGTTGGCTCTGGCGACAATTTGCTGAATAACGTCTTCAAGTTTTTCTATGGATTCAAAATGCTTGTCCCACAAAACCAGTCTGCCATCTCGCTCATAATAAATAGCTTCGGCACCATTAACCATAATTTCCGTAATAGAGTCATCCTCAATCAACTCTTGTAATAAATCCAGGCGGCGGATAGCATTAAAAACTTCCTGCTTTATGCTCATCTTCTGAATCGTGCTGATATAATGCTCTTTACCCTTTTCCAGTATAACAGTCTCTATCAGCTCTGACACAGCATCATCATCCCCCTCTAAGTGAATATCTATACGGCTTAGTACTTCTCCCTGAATCTCTTTTTTTAAATCATAGTATCTCATCGGCTCTACACCTCCTGCTTAACCAATTTTATTTGATTGCCTGTTCTATTTTAATCATTCGTGCGGGCAACTGCTCCAATCCCATGAAGATTAAAAATTGTTCAAATCTTTCCAGTTTCTTCAATCCCCCTTCTTCGTTAATAAACGGAACATACAGCCTGGTACACAAATTCAATAACTCAATTTCCCAGGGGATTCCTCCAAAATCAATAATAATCCTCTCGTATGGACTAAAATTTATTAGCTCTTCAAAAAAGCTAATCCATTCTTCTTTGGTAAGCTCCCTGACATCAAATATGCATGCCGCAGGAGAAAGGAAATCAACACCATCTTCCTTAAAAACACTTCTCTCTATTTTAAATACAATATTGGTTTTGTTTTCTTTGAAATGAAATATGATATCCGATAATCCTTCCTGCTCGGAGGAAATAGTTGAAAATTCTTCCATCGTCATATATAAAACTCTATATTTATCAGACATATCTTTGCCTAATTGAATGGCAAATTCCGTTTTTCCGATACGCCCGATAGGTGAGTATACACCTAAAATCTGCGTATCGGATTTCATCACAACACTACTTCTATCTAGTAAAGCACCATTCCTTTCTGTGTAAATATCTAATAAATAACTATAAATCTTCTCTGCTGATTGATATTTCATTAAAGATAAATATCCACTATACTCTTTTTCTAAATTTCCCTCATTAAGAATAATCGTTGTATATGTGTTTAATTGCTGCAGTTCCTCACATAATAGCGATGAACTGATTAGTAATATGCACCCCTTTCCATTCATCTCAGGCACACAATCAGTGTTGGTATATACATTTACAATGAAAGGCGAATCTGCCTTTCTGCTGATATAATCAGCCAACCTCTCCACATATCTTTCTTCCCTGTCGCAAATAATTAATTGCGAATTCTTCACCGGTTACCTCCTTTTCTATTAAATGTAGTCGAAAATACATAAGATAACTACAGACAAACTAATCGGAAGAGAAAAATGTATTATCCATTCTTCTTTTTTTTCTTCAACATTATGATAAGATGATAATTTCTTTGTATGAATGAGTCTAAAGATGTATTCGGTAAAGTATCGCAAACGGGTTATGATAATCCCATACCTTACCATTTTTACTAAAGAGATAATTGCTCCAATACTAAAAGCAATCGCTATAGACTGGATACAGAATGATATTCCGGCAAAGCTTCCTACCACTGCAAATAGCTTAATGTCACCTGCACCTAGTACAGAACCAATGTATAAGAAAAATAGTAATCCTATAGGTGCTATTCCCCCTAAAAGTGAAGAAATCAACCCATATAATCCTTGGAAAACAAAATTATGTAAACCCCCGATACACATGCCTATTATAATCAACTTATTGTTAATCTTATAACATTTAAAATCCATGTATACGGCTATGACTAAAATCAATGTCAGACATGCCTGTTTCGATAGCTCCAATGCATCACCTCTATTTAATTGTCAGTTTAGGGAAAATAAAAAAGATATATAATCAATACGAGTGGAAGATTTTGTATATTGATTATATATCTTTTCATATCCAGTTGTCTAGCCCCTATTTTAATTTCTTTACGACAGGATTTTACATTACGACAGCATCTGATAAACACCGATAATATATAGCATAATAACACCCGGAGAACCTAACACAGCGCATGTTGTTACCGTCAAGAGGTTAACACCTACAGGACTCCCAATATTTAAAAAATTAAGGATAAGATTAACCGTAAAGATAAAGACGCCACCTGCCACAGCACGAATAAGCCACCTAAGTACAATCTCTTTTTGATGTATGAATAAGCTGATAATGAAAACAATCAGGCATATGCCGATAATAATAAGTAAAATTTGATTTTGAGTCATTTAATACTCCCAATTACTTAATTAATATAACATATGCCGGATATGCCTGTTTTATTATTCAACTTTTAATATTGCCCCGCTATTGGCTTCAATCAACCAGTGTATTCTGCCTTCACAAATTTCTGCACTTTTTCCCGAAATCAAATCTGTCACACGACGTCCGGAAAGGGGAACATCAATAGATAATTCCTCGGCATTGGTATCATTATTTAAAACGATGATACACCCTTGGTGATTGTATATTTTTGCGTACACATATTGTTTATTCCGCAGTATCAGTTCTTGATAGCTGCCGTGACTCAATTCCTTATGTTCCAAACGTATCCCGGCCAGCTTGGTAATAAGCCGTACCAGTTCATTATCTTCGGCATCTAATTCCGCCAGATTCAGCGCCGGGCGCAGTATGTCGTCACCGCCATCTTGCTTGCGCCCCTTAATACCCCATTCGGAACCGTAATAAAGCGATGGAATCCCCATAATCGTATATAAAAACACATGTACCGGCAGCAAATTCTTAATATTGTCTAACTTGCTGGCGATGCGGTCAACATCATGATTATCTACAAAATTGTATAACCGGGCATCCCGGCATAGACCATAAGGCTCCCCAAATAACCTCTTGATTGTATGGGCCATCTCAAAATAATTATGAGCATTATGAGCGGAATAAATACTTTTATGCAATTCATAATTGGTAACGGAATGCAAGATTTCAGGATTGACCCAGCGGCTATAGTCTCCATGGATGACTTCTCCCATGAGCCAAAAATCTTCTTTGACATGATTTGCCAAATGCCTTAACTCGCTCATAAAGTTAAAATCTAAAACATCTGCACAGTCCAGGCGGATGCCGTCAATATTAAATTCTTCTACCCAATATTTTACAACTTCCATCAGGTACTCTCTGACCTTAGGATTATTCATGTTCAATCTGGGTAAAATCGCATGACCGCCCCAACACTCATAAGAAAATGGGTCACCCATGGGACTCCTCTGATTAAAATCTACCTGGGAATACCAATCCTTCCCCCATGAATCCCACTTTAGCTCCTGAAGATTTTTAAATGCGGCAAAATCCCTGCCCGTATGATTAAATACGCCGTCAACAACAACTTTAATGCCTTCCTGATGACACTTATCGACCAGGTTTCTAAAGTCCTGATTGCTTCCTAATCTCCGATCCACCCGTTTATAATCAGTTGTATCATACCCGTGAGTTGCCGACTCAAATAACGGTCCGATATATATGGCATTACAGCCAATAGCCTTGACATGCTCAAGCCATTGATTCAGGATTGGGAAATTCTCTAAATTATCTCTGTAATTATTCTCTTTCGGCACATCGCATAAACCCAATGGATATATATGATAAAAAATCGCTTCTTCATACCAATGATTCATCAATTAAAATCTCTCCTGTTTTTATAATGTAACACCTAAACCACGTGACTAAAATCCTGCGGCAATAATCTTACCATATCTGCTTCTTCATATTTATTGTCTAATACAGTCATAAATAAATTTTTCATATTACGCTGATCCAGATTAACAATAGCCTGGTCTACCATACTTGTTATATCTTCATAATTGACAACTATATCTGCCTGGGTCTGCTTCTCAAAATAATCCCGGAGTGCCAAAGCCGTTTCTTTCGCCATCTCATAACCCCGCTTCTCAATATAGCCTTTTGCAAGGGTTACCAACTCCATCTCATTATATTTTGCCACATTAATGACATTTAAAAATTGCGCCCGCAAATCAGGATATTTCTTCCATAGTTTTAAAATATCCTCTTCAAAGCTTTCCAATACAATAGCAACATCCTGATTGTCTTTGCTTACTTCTTTCTTGATAATTTCAACTGATGAATCTGATAGTTCATCGGCACTTTCAATAATAAGACAGCCGCCTTTAATCTTTGAAAAAATAACCGAAAAATCTTTATTATTCAAATCTATGGCACTCGCTCTTACAATTTTTGTTTTATCACAAATACCATATGTATTCAATGCTTTGGCAATACCGATGGCGATTTGGGATTTAACACTTTTATCGCTTCCAACAACCACAAAATTAATATCATAAGGTGCCAATATATCATAATCTTCCATCCCTGTATCTTCAAATTTAGTAAAGGTTTCTGCCAGTTGCTGCTTGACATCAAGAATATTAGGAACAGTTGCGAAAATATCTTTCACTGTATCTGGAATTGTCACAGAGTCTGTAACCTCATCCTCAAAATCATCTTCTTCTGCCTCCTCTTCAAAAAGATTGGCAAGGAACGATTTATCTACATCAGAAATCGGGGGCAATTCTTCTTGGACTTCATCCTCTATATCCCATATCCCTTCATCCTCGTCTCCATCTTCCCCTTCGTCTTCGTCTTCATCAGTTACCTCAGCTGATGCTTCACTCTCTTGCATCTCATCGGAAAAACTTTCAAAAAACGATTCTTCGCTGAAATCATCTGTCGTTTCGTCTTGAAAAAGATCCTCATCCTCAAAGAAGTCTTTATCTTCTGAAGGCATATCCTCTATCACCTCATCCGCAAAAAAATCAGTATCATTATCTGTCGCCGCTTCCACCGGTTCTTCATCGGTCTCTGCAGCCACTTCTGCTGATTCTTCTTCGCTCTTTTCAATCGCTTCTTCAGGTTCTTCTCCAACTTCTTTAACAGCCTCTCTTGATGGCTCAGAGTGCTGCAATTTTCCAAATAAAGTGTTGAGGGTTTGAGACATTTCTTGCTTTAACAGCAATTCATCTATCATACCATCATCTTCATCATGATCATCCTCAGAGTATTCCTCCCATGCCGATTCCTCTTTGACAGTAGAATCTTCCTCCAATGCTTTTGCTATCATACTCAAGTCAATATCGTCTTCCATGAAAAAGTCATCTTCATGATTATCATACTGCATCTCGGTCACAACTTCATGTGCCTCGGCTTCAATCTGTTCCTCGGTTTCATATGCTTTGCCATCAGTCTCGGATTCGGCTTCTATGACCTCTTCCTCAGCGTTGACTTTGCCCTCCTGTGCCTCTTTATCAGCCTTCATCTTGGCCTCCTGTTCAGCTGTTCTGATCTTAGCTGCTGCTTTGATTTCGGCAATCTTCTGAGCCTCCAGTTCCTTTTCCTTCTCTTTTTCAACCGTGGATACCTCTGGTAAGGGCTCACCCGTAATCTTACATTTTAATGCAATCGCTTTATCTACATATTCTCCATGACCAAACCATAATACGATTTCTTCACATTCGGTAGTGCACTTCTTCGTTTCCCCGGCTGCCTCATACAATGATGCCAGCTCGTAAGCCCACTCCTCTATATATTCATAATCCTTTAAGCGCTCCAATGTATCAATCAGAACCGATAAACGCTCGCCTTTACCCTTGTCAATTCTATATCTTAAAATATATCTATTTAAGTCTCTTGATGCCACACCGATAAATTCTTTATAATAGTATTCTGCTTCTGCATATTCCCCCATATCAATATATAAGGTAGTCAGTAGATTTAAAATCCTTCTATTCGAGGGGGATTTGTCATATGCTTTTAATATGACATCTTCAGCCTCTTCGTACTTATCTTCTTTGATATACACTTCGCCAATCAGACACAACGTCGGCGCATTTTTGATCTTGGTAACCTCAATACTATTAATAACTTCTAAAGCCGACTTAAAATCTTCCTCTACCACATAAGCTTTTATCTGCTTAAGAATATCTGCTTCTGAGCTTTTGTCCAAATTTGTCCACTCCTTTACACATCAGTACTTTTCCACACCTAACTAAGAGTTTAACATACTTACCCTCAGTTAACAAGAGTAAACCGCAGTCTAAAACCTATATCTCCCTGCTAACTGAGGATAAAATACTACTACATCGCAGCAATTTCATTGCTAATCAATTGCTCTTCATTATAATCATAACGTATGCCCTTAATCTCTTGATAAGTTTCATGTCCTTTGCCGGCAAAAACGATGATATCCCCTTTGTGCGCATCATGAATAGCATATTTTATGGCCGCTTTTCTGTCTTCTATCACAAGAAAATCTCCCTTTCCCCTAGATATCCCAATTAAAATGTCATTGATAATATCCATCGGGTTTTCAAATCGGGGATTATCCGATGTGACAATTGTTAAATCTGCCAACCCTCCCGCTACTTTTCCCATCTCATAGCGCCTCAATTTAGAACGGTTGCCGCCACAGCCAAATACACAAATAAGGCGATGAGGGGCATAACCTTTCAGCATTTCCAGAAGTTTTTCGAGCGAAGCCGCATTATGGGCATAATCAATCATAACGGTATACTCGCCTGTTCCCGGGAGTATTTGCACCCGCCCTTTGACCCTGATTGATTTTAAGGCTTCATTGATAGTCTCCTCAGAAATATTGAAATGCTTACAAACAGCTATGGCAATCAATGCATTTTCCACATTAAAAAGACCCGGCATATGAACTTCCGATTTGAATTCCCATAACCCTTTCACCACAAACGCTGTTCCCAAATTATCAGTAAATCTTCTCGCCTCAATCTCTTCCGCCCATAAATGTGATTTAGAATCTTTTCCAAAATATATCATCGGACACCTTGCTGCTTTCAAGGCTTGGGTTACGTTGGCATCATCCCGGTTAACAATTCCCAGCTTACACTGTTCAAACAGCAAACTTTTGCATTGCATATACTCCGCAAAACTTTCATGCTCATTTTTTCCTATATGGTCAGGCTCTATATTTGATATGATCCCATAGTCAAATTCAATGCCCCAAACTCTTTTTTGCTTTAAGCCTTGGGAAGACACCTCCATAACAACACATTCACAGCCCGCTTCGGCCATATTGTAAAGATATTGTTGAATACAATGAGATTCCGGCGTCGTATTATAAGATTTTATTACTTCTTCACCTACAAGGGTTTCAATGGTGCCAATCAATCCGGTCTTAATCCCGGCGCTATCTAAAATGCTCTTAATCATGTAGGCAATTGTTGTTTTTCCTTTCGTCCCGGTAATACCAATGGTTTTCAGCCGTCCCCCCGGATAACCAAAAAAAGCGGCAGACATACACGCCAACGCTTCTCTTGTATCTTCCACTATGATTAATGTGATGGTTTCATCCACCGGCACCTGATGCTCTGCCACAATAACCCGGCAGCCCTTTGCCACCGCCTGATTGGCATAATCATGACCGTCTCTTTCCATCCCCCGGATACAGACAAAAACCGAGTCCGCCTTAACTTCTCTTGAATCATACCCTATCTCACTGACCTCTATATAAATATTTCCCTGTACACATCTATAAACTAAATTTATTAATAATTCTACTAAATGCAAAGAATCCCACTCTCCAGTTGATACCCCCAGACGGCAACAGCCTATATTTCCCGGGCTTGTTATCTGAGGGTAAATATTTACGCTTCTCTACATTATATGAAATCAAATACTTCCTGTTCATATTCGATTTTCACATACTCGACCTCCGTGATATCGACATTGGAATGAAAATCAACAACAACCGTTTGCTGCTTATTGTCAATCAACTTCTGACCCAAAACATAATTGACATCGAATCTCCCCGATATGGCCGGCGTTGCCCCTCTGGCCGGGACAATCAGCTGAACATTATTTGTCTCTAGCAGCCGGAAAATCGGCTCCCATATATAAATATCTTTGGCAGCACCAAATGGATTATCAATGAAAATGACCTTTTTCAGCTTTGTGTAATCTATGTTTCCGGCATATATGCTAGATATATAATTAATGATACCAATCAAAAACTGAATATAAATCCCCTGAGACTGACCTGTACTCCCAACGGCCTCCTCATATTTTAAGTAACGGCTTTGCTCTTTGATGCGCTCCCGCTTATACAGGTTCAGGCGAATACTATTCATGTCGGTGACAATAACCGAAAATAAATTCTTCCAGGCCAACTGATTCCTGATATATTTTAACCGCTCATTATAATCCTTATAGGTGTCACAGTTTTTAACAATCTTATCGATATATTCCGACATGTATTGCTTCCGCAAGTCTTCTTTTACATAATTTATACTAAGATTTATGATTTGTATTTGCTCGCCATAAAGAGTGATTTTTGAAAGCTTGGATAACTTATCCAGTTCCATTTTGATATTATTACACTGCTGCAGACATTGACTTTCAAAGTTTTCTTTAATCAATACCATATCAAGAATCCCCTGATTAACGCGTTCTTTTTCCAGTCGGATAATATCACCGGTCTCATCTATATTCGCAATAAGGAGAATTGCCTCATTACGATTTTTGGGGACTTCCACATGCGTCCTTATCTCATCTGCTAATTCATAAGCCTTTAATAACGACAAGGTGGCGGCAGTTGTTTCTTTTGCTTTGCTAAATTCGTCTTTTCTATGGAGTTCATCTTTATATAATTTATTATACAAATTTACGAGCTTTTCCAGCTTTCTCGGAATGTCTAAGTCAAGCTCATAAGCCTCTCCCGTAAGTGAATATTTCACTTGTGCCTGCCGGATTAAACGTTCAACTTCTCTTTTATGGTCTTCTAAAGCTCGCAGACGACGCATTCCTCTATCCATTTTTGTTTCTGCCTGGCTCAGTCTGTCTTTCATTGTAACAAGTGCTGACTGGTGTTCCTCCATGAACGTTTCATAATCCATATTTTTCAAATCGACTTCTTTAAAGGTGCCATATTTTTCTTCCACAACGGATGTGGCATTTTCCACGCTTCCGAATAGTTTGTTTTTATCCTCTTTCGACTGCTCCAACAACCGTTTTTGCTGACTGATTTTCTCTTCCAGTACCGTCAAGCTGTCTTTCAGGCTTTCAATCACCCCTTCTTCTATCTGTATTAACCTGGTTTCTCCGGACATCTGCTTCAACTGTTCCAATGATATGCCGCGGTCAGCTATCGCTTTGACAGTCCTTTCGGCTCCCTTCTCATAACTGAGCAGTAAATTGTTTTTATCATCTAAATCGGTATGCTCATTTTCAAAAACACTTTTGATTCCTTTGAATTTAGCATCAAGGGTTTCACTATCCCACGAGACAGCATCATAATCACCCTCAACATCATACAGACTATAATTGTTCTGCCAATTATCCTGTATCTCGTCGGCTTGCTGTGCATATCGGCTGAAGGCAGATGAAAGCTCTTTTTGCCGCTTCGTACACTCGGCAAATTCTCTGGAAACACTCTTGTATTGCTTTTCTAGCTGTTCCTTTTTAAGCCGTGACTTAGCGATCATCTTTTCCCATTCTGCCAACTGCTTATTCACATTAAAAATCGACTCTAAGATAGCTTGACTTTCTTCCAAATCCTTTAAGGTTATCTGCTCTAATTCTATTTTTTCCTTTAAATCAATCACTTGCTGCTCTTTCGCATATATTTCTTCCTCAAGCTCTTGGAAATCCCTGCCAGATTTATCAATCTGTTTTCTGGTTTCCTGCATTTTTGACATACAATCCACATATTTTTCATGATAATCTATCATAAAGCTATTTAGGTACCCCAGATCTTCTGTATAAGTTTCTTCATTATCTTCAAGGCGCTTTATCTCCTGAGCCAATGTCTCCAAGGCCTTTTTCGTCGTGGTGATTTGCTTATTTAATTCTTTTTCATCTAAAAACAACCGCCTGTTTTTAGCGCAGAACATAACCCTTGCTTCGTCAAGCATCGATTCATCAGACATGACTGTTTCAAGACTCAAAATGGGAACTGCATAATCTCCGAAATCAATTTCTTTAAAATGATGGTCACCCGCAACACGTTCGTAATCCGTCTTTAGAATAATAGAATAAGGTAAAAACGGAATCCGCCAAAGCAAAGCCTCTTTTTCTTCCTTCGCTAAATCATGAAGATAGTCACTTCCCAATATGCATGTAACACCATGACAGCGGCGAATGTATTCTGCAATTTTCATGATCTGCTCTGATGCCATAAGCGGATTTTTATCATTTAACTGTTTCCGATATTTATTTAGCTTATCTGCCTCTTTTCTTTTATCAGCAAAATCCACAATGAGCTTTTTATATCTCTTGTTAATCAAGTCTCTTAAAGCTGTATAATCAGATACATTATATATTTCCTTCAGCTTATCCGCTTTTTCTTTCTTTTGGTCGTACTGCTCGAAAAATAATTGAAATTCTTCCTGTTTACTAAAGGCAGCTTTGTACTCACCATTTGACTTTTCTTTTCTTTCATTTAATTCTTTCAGACTAAGTTCACATCCGGACAGGCTGTTTTCATAATCAGCCAGCTTCTCCCGACAATTCTTCTGATTAATTTTATTAGCCCGGATTTCTTTTTCACTGCCCTCCACTAAAAGTGCATTCACGCCTTTGCGAAGTCTGCCAATGGTTCGAATCGCCTCCTCTTCCTGCTCTTTAGCAATATCTATATTATTGGAAGTAACAGCGATTTCTTTATCCAATTCTCGCTGACAATGTAAAAGCTCTTCTAACTGCTTCATATTATCTCTTTGATTCTTTTTCGTCTCCTCCATCAAAGACCTTAGTTCTGCTGATTCTTTATTAAAGAATTGCTTCTGCCAATATGCATATTGATTTAGTACCGCCAAAAGTTCTTTATTATCTCTCTTAACATTGTTAAGCATTTGTCTGATTGTTTCACATTTCTTTTCATATTGTATATATTCTATATAATCATTGATGCTTTCTTTAAGATGCAGCTGTGTCTTATTCTTTTCATAAGTCTCCTCGAGATTACGAATTTCTGACTCATAACCAGCGGTATCTTTTTCTAACACCATCAGCCGTTCTCTCTGAATCTGAACCTTTACCGTTTCCAGCTTTCGTAAGAGGTCTTCCACATGACCCAACGTCAATTCTTTCTCTTTGGAAAAAAGTGCATTTTCTTTTTCCTTCTGCTTAATAACTGCGATAATGGTATTATAAGTTTTGACTAAATCTTCATAAAAAACCTCTTGGCTTTCATAAAGATTATCCAGTGTGTTAATACGTCCTTTAAAAGCCTCTAAAATCTCAATCTGCCTGTCAAAATGATGAATTTCTTCTTTTTTTAAAGATAAATCAAGTAATTTATCTTTAATATTCAGCAGTGTTTGTGCCACCTCATCTTCCTGACTCTTGCCGCCGGTATTAACCGTGAATGCCTTTTGAATAATCTTTTCAATCAGAAGGTCCTCAACAACCTTCCTCGTTGTTCGGTAATTCGTCTCAAAATATGTCCGCACATGGCCTTCCGTTTTGTTAATCCCGCGGATAATCTCCCATTCACTTTCATAAAGTCCATATCTGCTGATCAACTGCTGATACTCGCCTTTTCTATCAAATGTAGCAATTTTCAAACTGTAATCTTTACTTCCCAATTCTTTTAAATAGGCTTTAAGACCTGAATAAGTAATCCGCTCCCGGTCATTAGAAAGGGGCAAATTAATAATGTCATTATCATTATATTCTCTATAAAAAATAACATAGTTGAAGTAATCTATGGAAGCCGCATCTTTCACGTTTTCATTGCTATCTTCTCTGGCTTTCCTGGCACAAAATCCGGTAAGCATATATTTAAAGTCGTCTTCTACCAAATACTCATCAAGCTCCCATTCTATTAATGAATGAATCGTGGTACTGCCTTCGCCTGTTCTGAATAACTTTTCAATCGGCTGCTTATCATCAAGAGTACAGTTAGGAATTAAATTTTGAAGCAGCAAAAGCATCAGCACACTTTTACCGCCACCATTTGCCAAATCATATAACGCATTTTTACCATCAAAACGCATGATAAAATCATCATAAAATTGCGTTCCAAAATTATATTTTACATTATTAACCCTAATCCTGTTAATATGAGGCATCTGCTTCTTCCTCCCTCTTTGTCACGATTTCATAAAGCCGGCCTTTATACTCCCCGTAATAATTTTCAACTAAAGCACGAAATCGATTCCGGGCATAATACTTATCTCCTGATTCATAAAATAAATTCTGGTCAATTAAAAAGTTAAAAATCAGCTTACCCATTCCCGTCTTAGAACCTCTGGCCGCTTTCAGCGAAGCGAAGTCATCACTATTTGCCACTAACGGCATTTCTTCCCATAAGCCGGCCACCGTCATAAAGCTATTTTCTTCAATTTCACTTAAGACCAACGTATCTCCCCCCGACATAATCTCTTTAAGACTTGCCGTTACTTCACTGATGACATCGGTAAGCTTCACATATTCGCGCCTTGACATATCTCGGGAATCAGAATAAAATAAAACAATCACATGATAAATCATAAAATAGGCCAGATAAAGTTCTTTATTCAATCTAAGTCCGATCGCTTTCTTAAGTTCATCATTGGTAAATCCAAAGATTCTGTTCTTATCTCCCGCAGTCACATAAAGTCCATCATTGTATTCATACAGATTTAGATTAGATTTTTTTAATATTGTATCCAGCAAATCATAGACCTGAGCATTCGTCCTGTATTCCTCATATAATGAGGTATTAACCAAGAGACTAACTTCCTCACCGGCAAGTAACTTTACATAGATATCCATTGCCTTATCTAAATATTGATTATCCATTATGCCACACCCTTTCAAATCGAATGTTAGACAGTTCGAAAGTTTCTCCTATTTTGACAAGCTCCTTTGTTTCCGGAAAGAAGCCGAGGTTGAATTTAAGACCTTTATATTGGTCTTTGCTACCCTGTGACAAGAATTCGGCAATGATACCCTCAAGAAAAGTATCCTGATGCTCTTTAATCCTGTCAATATCATAATAATCCTTCTGGCAAAGATGAACAACAAACGAATAGTAATCCCCATTTCTTAAGATGCCTTCACCAAACTTCATCTCGTACATATAGTTCAGCTCAATTAATGTAAATTCATCTTTTTTAACGAGCTGCTCAAACAATACATGCAGCATGAAAAAATAATTCCCCCGTATCCTGTCCTCTACTATTTCATCCTCATACTTAAAGCTCTGTTCTGAAGATGCCGAAACAAGCTCCGCTGTTTCCTGATTGTCGGGCTTATAGCTGAGCATATCATCAATTTGTCGAATATTGAAGGTTTTTTGGATATTAGTGTCTAAAAGAGGTTTCACAAATAATTCTAAAAGCTGCGGCTCATCCCTCTTAACCATTTGATTCAAAACATCCCGGAAATCTATCGCCGTTTGGAAGCGATTGTTTTTAGCCTGACGAATCATCTCATCCGATAACATCTGCAAATCCGTACATGCCGCAAGTAACTCGCTATGCTTATGAATTGCCCGCTTAAGTTCTGATTCCAGCCTGAATATCTCGCTTAAAATTCCGTTTTCTCCTATGTCACTATGCCTGGCAGTCATAAGCGCCCGTTCAACAAGAATTTGATTAGAGCTAAACATCTTCTGTTCTTCTTCAAACCACTTAAGTCCCTCTTTAGAAAATGTATTAAGGGCTCTGACACCTTCAAAGACATTGTGCCCCAACAGGGCGGCAACTTCATTCTTCCTTTGAACCAACTGGCTCACTTGATTATTAATCCGCCTGACAACCTCTAACCCGCCTTTAAAATTCCTGCTCTTTATCATCTTTTCCAACAAGATCTGCTCTGTCGTTATTTTACTCTCGTCCTGAACTTCCTTCGTTTCTAAATAAAAGGAGATGGCATCTGATGTGGCGTAATATAACAGTTCAGAATTGACAAGCTTACTGTCAATCAGCTTGATACGGCTGCTCTTCGACTTTCTATCCACAGGATCAAAGAAATCAAATACAAATGGCTTTCCCTCATTGCAAAGCTTATCAAATATATATTGTACCAACATCTTATTCTCGTCTTTAGGATGCTTAAGCCCAAAGTCTCTGTTAATCAGTTCTGTCATAAAGCTTTCATACATGACATAAGTAACTGCCTGATCATTAAAATTATTTTCTTCAATAAAAAAACGTAACACAGCCATCACAATATACCCCATATCCAGACAACTGTATTTTCCGTCTTTATACTGAGTTAGCGTGTTCTCCTGCAGCTTAAAAAAAGGATAATACTTTTTTAAATGGAGCATTCGATGGCTGTGTTCATTGACAATATCGTATATTAAAATTGAGTTTTCGGCCACATTCATGTCCCCCGACGATTGTTTACTATATAAACCACATTATATAGTAATTTTCAGCTGACGTAAAGCGGACATTTAATATTGGCGATTAGATATCTAACGCCATATCTCCCTGACGGATATAACCAATCTTACGCATACCCTCAGATACAGCCAGTGTAATAACCGCCGGCAGGATAAAATGGAAGACAACTATTTTAACTAATACCCATACCGGCGACTCATAGGCTGTCATCGTCTGATAGGTCATAATCTGTCCCACAAGACCTGATGTTCCCATTCCCGATCCCGTAGCATTATTGGTCATATTAAATATTGGTAATATGGCAATGGGCCCTAAAATCGCCGATGAGACAATTGACGGAATCCAGATTAGCGGCCGCTTTACAATATTCGGCACCTGGAGCATCGAAGTTCCCAGTCCCTGTGATAAAAGACCACCAACTCTATTTTCTTTAAAGCTGGCAACAGCAAATCCCACCATCTGACAACAGCAGCCAATGGTTGCCGCACCTGCGGCAATTCCGTTAAGCCCTAAGATGATTCCCAATGCCGCTGAGCTGATGGGCAGCGTCAAAACCATTCCCATCACAACCGAAACCACAATCCCCATAATAATCGGCTGCTGAACTGTTCCCCAGTTAACCAGTTCTCCCAGCCATGTCATAAAAGCGGAAATAGGCGGTCCCACGATAATTCCTACGGTTCCGCCGGCTAATATCGTTACCGCAGGGGTAATAAGAAGGTCTACCTTCGTCTTCCCGGCTACCAGTCTGCCTAATTCAATACCTACATAGGCGGCAATAAATGCTCCCAACGGCTCTCCCGGACCCGATAGCGCCAAAGCACCGCCTTCAATTAATATCGTGCCTCCTTTAATAGCACTTGCATAAGCGCCAATCATTCCTGCCGTGGCCGCAGACAGCACAACATATGTAGACTCCTTGAACTTATATGCCACACCAACACCAATACCCGCACCGGTCAAACGTTGGGCGACAATACCAAACATAGTCAAATAGTAACCTATATCGCCGCCGATCAAATCTCCTATCTGCTTAATAATCGTTCCGATAATCAATGTGGCAAACAGACCAAGACCCATGCCGCTTAAACCATCAATAAAAATTCTCCCTAAAATATTTTTAATCGTTTTCATATTTCCCTCCTCTATATGTCGTGACAACTGTCTTGTCACTATAGTTTAAAAGGATACCACTTTTTCACTAGGAAATCAAGTACCCTTTTTCTTTTAAAGCTTTTTCGATATTATTTAAAATAACTTCAGAGGCAGCTTCAACTGTATGCATATGGTAACCATCTGCCAAAATATTAAGCGGCTTTGTCCCTTTTGCAAACATCCGGCGGCAAAATTCTTCTACTTCTTCTCTGGTCGCCAACACTAAACTGGCACTAATTTGTCCATATACTTCATGCTCGACACTAATATCTAAGACCTTTCCCCCATTGTCAATCATAGTATTTAATTCTTCTGCCATTTCCTCATTGGTATGCTTTACATAATAGCTGCGATAATATTTGTCCGCATTTTTATGAAATAAAATATATCCTTTTGGTGTCGCCATAATATTCTTGTTGACTGCCCGCAGCAACGCTATGTCCTGAACGATGACCTGCCTGCTGACTTTTAATAATTTTGACAACGCACCACCGGATATCGGAACTTTACTATTTGATAAAATTTCAATAATTTTTTCTCTTCTCTTTATACCATCCACCTGACAAATCATCCTTTCTTTATGGTTAGCGCTTTACAATATAAAAAAAACAGTATATACTATAGCCTAATAAGCAAAGGCAGGTACTCATATGTTTAGGCTCTGGGGGAAAATTTTTAAAGATAATCGATTAGTCAAGGACGCCGTCATTTGTGATGATGAGCAAAATAAATCAAGGACAGCCAAGATTTTTAATGCGGTGTCTGCCCTTTGTCTGGAATTTGACCTTCCCGAACCGCTATGGTTGGATTCCACCATTAAGGACTTCAAACAGCATGACAAGGCACGTTTTTTTGCAGACAATTTTATTGAATCCATTGATTTTGATTATCTGGAAATTCACATCATCGAAGAGTAATGCTTATTTACCTGGTTTAGGCATTAAAGTCATATAAATATTTACTTTAAACAAATCTCCGTCAAGATATATGTTAAATTTACCGCCATGAAGCTCCGTCAGGCTTTTGGCAATAGAGAGACCAAGACCACTGCCTTCTGTTGTTCTTGAACTATCCCCTCTTACAAAGCGCATCGTTAACTCTTCAGGCGAAATATTTAATGCTTCTCGGGATATATTTTTCATCGCCATACATGCCCAGCCATCTTTCATGAACATATCCACATACACCCTGGTTCCTTCCAGCGCATACTTAGATGCATTTGTAAAAAGATTTTCCAACACCCGGTAAAGCCTCCGTCCATCGACATAGATTAACATCGGTTCATCATATTGGGCCATCATAAACTCAAGCTTTTTTTCTTTGAATTTTTTATCAAAAGCACCGGCAACCTGGCGAACAAGCTCAACAAAATCAATTTCTGTTTTCTCCAAAGTAACATTGCCGGAAGTTACCCTTGATGCTTCAATCAAATCTTCCACCAGTTCCCCTAACCGCTGCGATTTTGTGTCAAGAATCTCAATATATTCTCTCATCGGTTCTCTAGTTATATTTTCCCTTTTCAATAAATCTACATAGTTGATAATCGACGTTAACGGTGTTTTTATATCATGGGAAACATTGGTAATTAAGTCCGCCTTCATTCTTTCACTTTTGACACTCTCATCGATTGCCAGATTTAAACCTTGTCCTATATTATTGATATTTTCGGCAAACTCTAAAAATGTTCCACTCATGCCCTGTGTTTCTATTTTATACTCCAACTCTCCTGAGGCAATGGTTTTAGCACCTTCTGCTATTTTCTGAATCACAAGAAGTTTCTTGCCAATATATAAGAATTCATAGATATAGATGCAAATTGTAAATGTCCACCAGCCAAAACTTCCTGAATTAATGGCTGCATACATCAAAAACAGATCCAGTATCCCCAGACCAAATATGACAGCAATATATTTACGAATCAAATTATTATTAATAAAGCCCTTATAAATAACTTCAAATATACGGTGCAGCAATTGAAAGACGATTGTATTTTTTAAAATTGTTCCTGCCTTCACCCGACGCACGACACTATAAAAGCCGAACATACCTACAATGTATGCCAAGGCTATCCATATCAGGTTGATCAGTACCGAAGGGCCTGGTCTCATCTCAATAATATTAGTCACATCATAGGATAATTCCATGGCTCCGCCACTTAAAATGACTGCCAAACAAAGAACAATCATCGTAACAGAAACCTCCGTAAATATTCTATCAAACCAATTTAAACAAATCCCTTTTTCCCGATGACTCCAGCCCGCTGCTAAGACGGCATAAATAAACCCTATGATAAATATAATGACACCGATAATACTCATCACAAGCATCACCATAAAAGCAGTATGCCACTGAGAAAAAGTTTGCCAGGTTTCATAAAATGTATCTCCCGGCGTAAGCACATCCGGAACATAAGTTGCCACATAACCGACGTTCTCAGGTGAGAGGTCACTGAAAGCGCCGGACAGCTTTTCTTTCATAAAATTGCTGCTATAAATCGTTATTCCCCTTTCATTGGCAACTTCAACCTCAGCCTCACTTATGGAGCTATACTCTGACGAAGTATAAGAGGCATAATCGATTTCTTTGACATCAAGTAAGTTTAACTGCCGATAATCAATTGTATAATAGTAAATTGAAGCTTCTTCAAATAGTGCCTCATCCCAATCATCACTGGAATTGAGCACCTCACCATCCTTATTATACACAGCAAACTTAAAGTTATTATTACCTGTCAAATAATACTCTTCATTAGCAATTGCTATTGAAAGATTGTATAGCATTTCTTCATATTCTTTGGCAAAAACAGCACTATTAAAGTATTTGTCATCACCGCCCTTAAACATATAGTAGGTGTCATATCTCAGGTTCCAATAAACCACCCCCAGGATAATGGTTGCTGCAATACATAGAAAGGCAATAAACATTGTTATATGTACAAATATTTTTAACGGTACAGATTTCCTTAATCTTTTATCCGCCATACACATTCCTTCTTCTTAGTTGATATTCTCTATCTTATAACCAACACCCCAAACCACCTTTAAATAACAAGGATCCTTAGGATTGATCTCGATTTTTTCTCTGATATGACTTATATGTACGGCAACTGTATTATCTGCCGAAAGCGCATCTTCCTTCCAAATATTTTCATAAATATCCTTAATGGAAAATACCCTTCCCTTATTTTTCACTAAAAGCTTTAAAATATTATATTCAATCGGGGTAAGCTTCACTATGTTCCCCATTACGCTTACTTCTTTATTGGTATCATCAATAACTAGATCACCGGCTTTTAAAATCTCATTTTCCTTCTCTTTATTCACATTTCCAAAAACCGTATAACGCCTGAGTTGAGCCTTTACTCTGGCCATCAGTTCCATCGGATTAAAGGGTTTTGTTATATAATCGTCGGCACCAATATTCAGACCTAAAATCTTATCGTTATCTTCCGACTTTGCCGATAAAATAATGATCGGTACACCGCTTTGCTCACGAATTTTTAAAGTCGCCCTGATTCCATCTAAAATGGGCATCATCACATCAATTAAAAGCAGATGAACTTCATGATCCCCTAGAATGTCTATCGCCTCTTGTCCATTATAGGCCTTTAAAACATTATATTGTTCTCCTATCAAATAAATTTCAATCGCCTTTACGATTTCTTTATCATCATCACACACTAGTATATTGTACACGTAATTACCCCCCCCTGGTCTGCCTACTTTTTGTTAACAAACTTTGTATAATTGGGAAGCCACACCAATTCTACCGTACCGATAGGACCATTTCTTTGCTTGGCAATAATAACCTCTGATATATTCTTCTTATCAGAATCTTTATTATAATAATCATCGCGGTAAAGAAACATAACCACATCGGCATCCTGTTCAATCGCACCCGATTCACGTAAATCAGAAAGCATGGGACGATGGTCCGGTCTCGTCTCACAGGCACGGCTTAACTGCGACAAGGCAATAACCGGTGCATTAATTTCCCTGGCAAGCGCTTTTAAAGAACGGGATATATCAGAAATTTCCTGTTGTCTGGATTCTGAACGCTTACTTCCGCCGCTCATTAACTGGAGGTAATCGATAATGACCAGTCCCAAATTATTTTCCAGTTTATATTTTCGGCATTTGGATCTTAACTCACCGACAGAAATACTTGGCGTATCATCAATAATTAAAGAAGAATTGCTAATAACCCCGGCACTTTCAATAAGATTTTCCCAATCCGAGTTCTTGAGTCTTCCGGTTCTCATCGACTGGGAATCAACTCTGGATTCCATTGATAATACACGATTAACCAACTGATCCCTTGACATTTCCAGGCTGAATATGGCTGTTGTCACATGCTTTTCGACGGCAATATGTTGGGCAAGATTTAAGGCAAAGGCCGTTTTACCCATTGAAGGTCTGGCCGCAATTAATATTAAATCTGAAGGCTGAAGACCCGACATTTTATAATCTAAGTCATAGAATCCTGTCGCAATACCGGTAACCGTTCCTTCATTCTTCGCTGCCGCTTCTATCTTATCGATGACGGTTAAGACGATATCTTTGATAGATACAAAATCTTCTGAAGACTTCCTTTGAATTAAATCAAACACTTTCTTTTCCGTTAACTCCATAATGGATTCTACCGGTTCCCGGCTTATATAGCAGAGATTAGCAATCTCTTCATTGACCTTAATCAGCTTACGCAGCGTTGATTTATCTAAGACCACCTGGGCATAATGCTTGACATTAGCCGAAGTCGGAACACTATTAATTAATTCGCCAATAAATTCCACGCTGCCCAACTGCTCAGGAATATCTTTCGTTTTTAGATTTTCCTGCAGCGTTATTAAATCTATTGGTTTTCCTTCATCACTTATTTCCACAATAATATCAAATAATATGCCATACTGATGTTGATAGAAGTCTTCACCGCTGATGATTTCCGAAGCGGTGACAATCGCATCTACATCCATAATCATTGAACCAATAACGGCTTTTTCCGCCTCAACACTATGGGGTAATATTCTTTTAACTAAAGCCTCATCCATGTTTTGCCCTCATTCTAAGCTTCCAAAACCTTCACCGTAATCTCGGCAATGACTTTGGGGTGCACTTTATATGAAATCAAATGATTCCCCAATGTTTTAATCGGTTCCGATAACTGCAGCTTCTTTTTATCAACATCAATACCAAGCTGCTCCTTGGCCGCTGCCGCAATTTCTTTGGCGGAAACAGAACCAAATGTTTTTCCGCCTTCACCTGTCTTTATGGAAACCGAAATAACCTTTTCTTTAATATCTGCCGCAAATGCTTTGGCCTGGTCTAATTGTGCCTGGGCAATCTTTTCATCATTTGCCTTTTTTAACTTTAAGTCGTTTATATTTTTGCTGGTCGCAGGGGTTCCCAACTTCTTAGGTAAAATAAAGTTTCTTGCATAACCGTCGCTGACATTGACCACCTCTCCTTTTTTACCTAATGCTTTCACATCTTCTAATAAAATAACTTTCATTTATATTTCTCCTTCATTCTTCATGATTTTCAGCTGCATCTTTACCTGAACCATGGCCGCTTCGACACTTATACCCTCAAGCTGCGCTCCGGCAACAGTACTGTGTCCGCCGCCGCCAAACTTTTCCATTACCAGTTGAACATTAATTTCTTCCAATGATCTGGCACTAATATAAATCACACCGGCGACATTAGTGAAGACAAAAGAGGCCTTTACTCCATCTATTTCCAAAAGCTCATTGGCAATCTGAGCCCCTAATACTGTCGGACTCTCTATCCCCTCCGCATCACATTCTGCAAAGATATAACAGCTATCAAACAGTGTCGCCTTCTTAACCGCCTCGGCTCTTGCCTGATATGTTTCCATATCTTCACGGAAAATCATCCGTACCTTTGTTATATCGGCTCCGCTCTTCTTTAAAAAGGCAGCGGCTTCAAAGGTTCTGACGCCGGTTTTACTTAAGAAGTTATTGGTATCAATCATTAAGCCCGCATACATCGCATCTGCCTCTACCTGCCTTAATTTGACGCCCTCAGTGATATACTGAAGTATCTCCGCCACCATCTCACAGGCCGATGAGGCATAGGGCTCAATATAGGAAAGCACAGCATTTTCAACACCTTCACTGCTTTGCCGGTGGTGATCCAATATGACAATTGTCTTTGTCTTTGAAAGTAACTCCGGACATTCCGTATAAGAGGGCTTATTGACATCCACGATAATGAGCGCCGTATTCAGGTCAACGATCTCCATCGCCTGTACTTTCGTCAAAAACATATCACTGTCATAATTGGAGTTATTCTCAAACCAGGCTTTAATAGGGCGCACACTCTTTGTCACTTCATCAATCACAATATAAGCCTTTTTATTCAATGTTCTTGCCGCACGGTAAATGCCGATGGCAGAGCCAAAGGAATCTGCATCGCCAATCTTATGTCCCATAACCACCACCTGCTCTTTACCCTCAAGCAGCTGTTTTAATGCGTGGGCTTTAACTCTGGCCCTTACCCGGGTTCCTTTCTCCACTTGCTTTTTCTTGCCGCCGTAATAATAAATCTTATCATGGTCTTTAAGTACCGCCTGGTCACCACCGCGGCCAAGAGCCAGATCAATAGCATTTTTTGCCCACTCAGAGGATTGGTTATATGTCGCAGCATTGACCCCAACTCCGATACTCAAAGTCACCGGCATCTCATTTCCTATATTAATCTCACGGACTTCATCAAGAATGGAAAACTTTGTCGCCTGCATTTGCGGCAGATATCTGTGCTGGATAACAAAAAGATATTTATCTTTTTCCAATTTATTAAGAATGGCATCAAAGCTCTGCATATACTTACTGACTTTTCTGTCAATCAGTGCCGCAAGTAAAGAGCGCCTCACCTCTTCCGTACTGCTTAGGGCTTCCTCATAATTATCTATATAAATAAGTCCGCAGACCAACCGCTGTTCCTGATTCTCCTTAATATATTCCTTGACTTCCGTTTCATCAAAAAGATACAGTGTATAAAGGTTCGGATACACAGCTCCCGCCTCCACCAGTGCATTTCCTTTTGAAACATCTTCAAGATTTATTCTGGATAGAACAATTCGAAAATAAAATTCTTTATATTCTGCATTGGCCACCAGATTTTGATCGCCGTTCGGGAACTTTTCCGGAGCCAACTCAGAAAATATGGTGTCGATTCCTTTATATGCACCCTTATCACCAACAATTTTTTTAAAGTATCTATTGGCCCAAAGAATTTTCCCATTCTCATCTAGTAGCGCATAGGGAATCTCCATGTTATAAAGCATCTTATTTTGTACTTGCTCATATTCAAGAGCAAAATGAATTAAATCATTGACAATCTTAGGTTTTACACGGGTATAAAGGAATAAAGCGATTAAAATATATACCACCAGACCACCTAACGCAATAAAACCGGCAAAAATATCGATATAAAATACGGCAATTGTTATCATAAGTAAAAAACCGCTTAATACTATCGGCCACCTGATATATGCTCCCAGCTGTCCTTTCAGTTGAACTTTATTTTTCATCGGTTTACCCCTTTAACAAAAATTTGAAATATTTGTTTACATTCTTTGTTATTATAACATCTAAATGCAATTTGGTAAATAGGCGGATTAGAAGAATCGGAATAAATCTTGAAAACGTGTATATAATGTCTGTATAAAAATCTTGATTTTGTGATTAAAATAGGTGTCAAAAATCTTGATTCCGTGTTATAATGTATGTAATGAGAATCTTAATTCTGTGGTTTTGGGAAAGGATAGCCTTATGAAAAGAAAAATTTATGCCGAACTTGAAAGTTGGAAGAAAGACGGAGCCGGGAAAACAGCTTTGCTAATTGACGGGGCGCGTCGTGTCGGAAAGAGTTTTATTGCGGAAGAATTTGCAAGGGCCGAATACAAATCCTATATCCTGATTGACTTTAACCGAGTCAGCAACGAGGTGACGGATTTGTTTATCCACTACTTAAATGACCTGGATACGCTTTTTATGTACCTTTCCGGTTATTATAACGTGAAACTGTATGCACATGAATCTCTAATCATTTTTGATGAAGTGCAGTTGTTTCCGAAAGCCCGTGCTGCAATCAAGTACCTTGTTGCGGATGGTCGATATGATTATATGGAGACAGGTTCCTTAATGTCTATCAAGAAGAATGTCAAGGACATTGTGATTCCGTCCGAAGAACGGCACATCAAAATGCATCCGATGGACTTTGAAGAATTCCTTTGGGCTATGGATAACGATACCCTCATGGATATTATAAAAAAGTGCTACGAGGCAAATAAGCCAATGGGGCAGGCCATGCACCGAAAGGCTATGGATTATTTCCGTCAGTATCTGATTGTTGGCGGAATGCCGCAGGCGGTACATGAATATATAACGACGCACGATTTTGACAAGGTGGATCAGATAAAACGGGACATCCTGACACTTTACCGTGCAGATATTATCAAATATGCAGAGGGTTATGAGATGAAGGTTACGAGTATCTTTGATGAAATTCCCGCACAGCTGCAAAAACATGAAAAGAAATTCAAACTATCATCAATGAAAAAAGAAGCCCGTTTCCGGGAGTATGAGGACGCCCTGTTTTGGCTGGATGACGCTATGGTTACGAACATCTGCTATAATTCCACTGCGCCAAGTATCGGTCTGAAGCTCAATATGAATCGTATGGCGTTAAAATGCTACATGGGCGATACTGGTTTGCTAATCAGTCATGCGTTCGATGAAAACGGGATCGTCAGTGAAGAAATTTACAGAAAGCTATTATTTGATAAATTAGAATTGAACAAGGGTATGATTGTAGAGAATATTGTTGCTCAGATGCTGGTGGCAAGCGGACATAAGCTGTACTTTTACTCAAATCCTTCCCGCAGCGACAGTCAATCCCGCATGGAGATTGATTTCCTCATTGCAAAGAGCAAAATCAGCACCCGCCATAACATCTCCCCAATCGAGGTGAAGTCCGGCAAAAATTATACGCTTTCTTCTCTGCGCAAATTCATAAAGAAATACGCCAATCAGACACATATCCCTTATCTTCTGCACACAAGCGATTTGAAAGAGGAAGAAGGGATTGTATTTCTTCCTCTTTATATGACACCGCTTCTCTAATTAACTGAATAAAATCATCGGCTTAGAAAATCCGCCATTTCCTCTGCTGCCATATAACCGCTGGCAACAGCCCAGGCCATTTCCCCAAATTTACCCCCCTTGTCATCGCGCTTAAGCAAACCGCGGCAGCAATCTCCGGCGGTGTAAAGTCCGGTGAAAGCTGTTCCATCTGGCCGGACGACCTGCAGATGGTCATTGTTCACGATACCTCCCTCTGCGCCTTCATTGAAACGAATGAGATACAGGGCATAATAAGGCGGTTTTGTAATGGGCATCAGAAAGCTGCTGTCTTTCCCGAAATCGCTGTCCAGTCCCCGAGAACAAAAGCTGTTATATTGCTTGATTTCTTCTTTAAGAACCTCTGGCTCAATTCCGATTGCCACTGCCAGTTCCTCAATTGTATCGGCCTTTTTTGCCGCTTTGTCATAAGTACATTCTTCCTCTAACTGCTCCCGCCAGGAAGACATGCAGTGCTTCATGGCGGGGTCATTTCCCGCGCCTTCGATAAGCTGCTGACCCAACTTTTCGATAATTGCCGCATCACCAATAGCATAGCAGACCTTACCCGGCTGACTCTCCAATGGACCCACGAGACTATGGGGAGAAGGTCCCTCATTCCTGAACCGCTTTCCATTCATGTTTACATTGATAAGCTCGGGTCCTCCAGATAGCCGTACTACACCAAAATGATAAGGATGGTGGACCGGACCCATCATGGGAATCTTTACGTTCTTAAAGTCAATGTCACCACCGACTTCTTGCACCATACCGATGGCATCTCCGGTATTGGCGGCCACACTGAAAGTGTGAACCGGCTGTCCTTCATAAAAGGACGGCAGAATTTTCTCTAAAACTTCCCGGTTCCTTGCAAAACCACCGGAAGCAATCAGACAACATTTTGCATTCACCCTGGTCACACCTCCGGAATCTCTCGCCAAAACAGCGGTAAATTCACCCTTTTCGTCAACGAGAAGCCTGGCCGCCTGATGTTCTGTCAGCACTTCTACCCCAAGTTCTTTACATTTTTCAAGCATCTGTCGGATGATAAAAGTTCCCATCCAGCCAGGTCCCATTGAATGATCTGTAGATTTTAAATTGTCAAAGGAACGATTCGGGAAGTCTACATAGGCCTCGCCAATCCATTCCATATCCCCCGGCAAGGTATCGGTGGTTTTTAATTCTATATAATTTGGCAAATCCGTGGAATCATAAAGCCAGTCAAATGCTTCGGAAATAGCATAGGTCGCCCGGGCAAGCAGCGGACGGCTTAACTTACCCCCACTCCCTTGATACACCGATTCAATAAACTCCTCCCTTGGGTCAGGGTATCCGGCAGCCTCATGGAGCTTAGAATAACGCAACATAAAGTTGTGCCCCAGATTGGTATTTCCTCCCGGTTTTTTCGCCTTTTCAAGGACGATTACCTTTTTTCCTGAAAGCTGAGCCAAATGGACAGCTGCAATGAGACCTGCCCCACCACCGCCCAAAATTACGGCATCACACTCTTTTGTAATTACATCATGTTTCGGAGCTTCATTCTGCTCATCAGGGTTTGTGATAATCCCCGATGGGCAAACCTTGGCGCAGATGCCGCAGTCGATACACTTTTTAGGATCAATAGCGTACTGCGTACCTACAAATCCGATGGCATGTACCGGGCATTCATTATAACAGTAATGGCAGGTTGAACAGCCGGGACCGATTACATATGACATAAAATATCATCCTTTCTGTTTTGAAAATCTTATTCATTCACCCAGACTCTTGCCATAACAGTTCGCATGTTCCAGTTTTTCACTGTCCGTTCGCCGTTGAACCCTTGAATTCTGGAAGATATAAAGTCTGTGGAGCTTTCAACTGCCCCCAGCGAGAGAATCCAATGCTGCTCGGCAAAATAGAGATCCGCCTCCTTACCCAATTCAATTCGCTCTTCCATGGTTGATGCCGTATTCATGGCCGTAAGCATCTCATCAAATTTAGTATCGTCATGGAGAATGGAGTTCTCGGTGGCACCGATTGCGTAAGAAAGCAACGCTCTTGTCAGAGAAAATTTCCCGCCGTTATTGAACATCGCGTGAGGATCGTCGGGATCCATTCCCATTTGATTCATCTCTGGAGGAGAGGATGCGATGGTAATATTCATCGTTACACCAATCTCGGCCAAATAAGTTTGGGCAAGCGCATATAAATCCGCATCAAGGCCGCCGAAGATGACAACCTCCAAGGTAAAACCATCCGGGTAACCGGCCTCTTCCAATAGCGTTTTTGCCCCCTCAGGATCATATACGGCATAGGAGTCATAGAGTTCATCGCTCCACTCGTCTACGGCACTGTAGCTCGTACTGACATCGAACATGCCCATAAAGACCATATCCGTATCAAGACCCATGTACTCACGATGAATCTCCTCGCTATTGATGGCCATTTGCAGCGCCTTACGCACGTTGATGTCTTGCAGCGGCTCAAGGGTTTGTTTCATTGCGATTCCGGATGCGGCGGAGTAATAATTATATTCTGTGAAAGCGTCTGCGCTCATGGAATTACGCAGCTGTTCCATTTCAGAGGCACTTAAAACGCTCTGCCAGGCCAGCCAGTCAAGCTCACCGGAAATAAACTGGGTTAACCGGTTGGCAGATTCAGTGACAACCTGCAATGTGATTTCGTCAATGTAGGGCAGTTTGTTTTCCGGATACCGTTCGTCGTAATCATAATAGTTTTCGTTCTTTACAAAATGCATACTGTTATCCAGAATGTAGTCGTCAAGGATGTAAGGGCCTGTTCCGGCAGCATATTTCCAGTCACTCTGCTGTTCATCTGTCAATGCATCCCATTCAGAACCGGCTATGTTTACATTGGCAATAATCAGGTCATTTATTGCCGTTTCTGTATTGTAATCAGCTTTCAGGTTGAAGATGACCGTATAATCGCCATCGATTTCTACAGATTCAATCATGTACAGTACTGAAGGCCAATCGGTTTCTGCCGAAACCGGGGTATCCCAACCGCTGCCGATACCAAGCAGCCGGTCATAGGACCATTTCACATCTTCTGCCACCAGACCTCTCCCGTTGTAGGGTTCTTTGTCCTGGAAGGTCACATCCTCAAGCAGTGCCACCGTGAGTGTCCCTGCGTCTGCATCATATTCCCACGTATCGGCAATCTGACCTGCCATATATTCGGCAGCAATATACTCTGTGTCAAAGGCAAAGGTTTCGGAATCATTGAGTCCCCAGTCAATAGCCCAAAGGCTTTCGAACCAAAAAGCATAGGAACGGTTGTCACCCACTTCGGGACCAAAGTTATTAGCAAACTCCTGATAGTAGGCGGTAATGGAACCGCCATATTGAGGCTCACCGGTGGTGGTGTCCGTAGTTTTTGCACCATCTGTGGTCGTCGTGTCTGCTCCGGAATCACCTGCATTCGTAGTATCTGAACCGGAATTAGTGTTACCGCCGCAGGCCGCCAGGCTCAAAAGCATGGTCAATACCAGCAGCACGGTGATTAAACGTGATCTCTTTTTCATTTTCTTTCTACCTCTTTTCTTAATATTTAGACTGTCTGTTTTTTACCCATACGGGCGGCAATCTTTGCAATTTTTTTGCTATTATAGCTGCCGATGCCGCCTTTGAGTCTTGGATCCATCAAATCTCTGACCGCATCCCCAAACATGGCAGAAGCAAATACCATGATGCTGATCAAAATACCGGGATACAGTGCCAGCCATGGTGCCACATACATATTTGACCGTCCCTGATTTGTAATCATATACCCCCAGCTGGGTGTTCCGGGATCAACACCATAACCCAGGAAATTCATGCTGGCCTCCATCATGATAACGCCGCCTAAACTGCCGGCAAGACCCATCAGAATCACGGGCATGATGTTAGGAATGATGTGTTTTAGCATCTTCCACCAAACGTTTCCAGCCAATATGCCGCTCATTTTCACATATCCCGCATCCTTGACGGAGATTGCGGAACTCCGGATCATTCGGGAGCCACCGATTCCTGCCGGAATGGCCATTGCCAAAATTAGCTGCACGAGACCGTTTCCCATAATATTCATTAAGATGATTAGAATCAACATACCGGGGATACACTGCCATCCGTCAACAAAGCGCTGGAGGATTAAATCGAACTTTCCACCAATTGAGGCACTTGTCACGCCAATCACTATGCTAATAAGCGTGGACAAAATTGTACAGCAAATACCCAAAATTACCGAAGTCCTGGCACCATAGATCAAATAGGAGAGGACATCTCTGCCTAAAGAATCAGTTCCCAGCAAATGCTCCGCCGAGCCAGGCTCCAGCTTGTGAATGACATCAACTGTCATGTTCCCGTTTACCATGGGATAGGGCGCCAACACATCGGCAAAGATCGCCACAAGCACAAATAGTGCCAGTAAGATAAGGCCAAGAGCTCCCATCGGTTTCTTTTTAAATAAATCCTTCATCCTGTCCCTCCTCTATTCCAGCTCGACCCTGGGGTCAATCCATTTATAAGAAATATCAACAATCAGATTGACGACCATGACAATGATAGCAAAGATCAGAACGCAGCCCTGCACCACAGGATAATCCCGATTATCCAGCGAATTTACAAGTTGTGCGCCAATCCCCGGTATGTTGAACATATTCTCCAGGATTACCGATCCGCCAATCAGACCCGGAATAGAACCGCCGATGACGGTAATGACCGGAATCATCGCATTACGGAAAGCGTACCGCAACATGATACGACCCTCACCAATGCCCTTAGACCAGGCTGTGCGTATATAGTCCTGGCGCAGGGTTTCTAGAGTTACCGTACGAACCGTACGGAGCTGGTTCCCGGTCTGGCTCAGCGCACCAAGCAAGGAAGGAACAAGGAACATTTTGAGGTTTTGGATTGGATCCGTAAAAAAACTTACATACGTCGCAGGCGGTGCGTATTGCCACCAGAGGGCAGGATAAATCAGCACTAAAGTGGCAATCCAGAATACCGGCAGTGCCATGAGTACGATGGAAATACTGCGAATCGTGTAATCAGAAATACTGTCCTGTCTGGCGGCGCAGTATAACCCCAACGGGATAGAGATGACGTTTGTCAGAATCAGGGTGAGGATTACCAATTCCAGCGTAGCCATCAACTGCCGCCCAATCATACTTAAAACACTTTCATTCTGAAATAGTGATGTCCCAAAGTCGCCTCGAAAGATGCCGATAAACCAGGTGAAAAATTGCCAAATAGCAGGTTTGTCCATACCCAGCTTCGCTTCTACATCGGCGGCACTCACCTGCTGCCCTGCCTGACCCAGGCGATAAACAATCATATCCACGGCGCTGCCTGGAATCATACGCATAAGTGCGAACACAATAATACAGACAATTAACAAAGTGGGAACGAGGAGCAAAATGCGTTTTGTAACATACTTTCCCATACTTAGTGGCCTCCCTTCATATTCGTGCCGGGTACTTTGTGGCAAGCTACAAAATGTCCGCCGCCTACATCCAGAAATTCCGGCTCTTCCTGCATACACTGCTCGTCGGCGTACTTGCACCGGGTACAGAAGTTGCATCCTTGCGGCGGGTTTATCGGACTTGGTATCTCCCCTTTTAATAAAATCCGCTCTCTTCCCCGGTCTACCGTCGGATTTGGGATAGGTGCCGCCGAGATCAGAGCCTGAGTATAAGGATGCAAAGGCGTCTTATATAGCTCATCACTGCTGGTCAGTTCCATAATCTTTCCCAAGTACATAACCGCTACATTGTGTGAAATATGCCGTACCACGGAAAGATCGTGGCCGATAAAGATATAGGTAATGTCAAGCTCTTCCTGAATATGCATCAAAAGGCCAACAATCTGAGCCTGAATGGAAACGTCTAGTGCAGAGACCACCTCATCACAGACAATAAAAGCGGGATTTAAGGCAAGTCCCCTGGCAATGCTGATCCGCTGTCGCTGCCCGCCTGAAAATTCGTGAGGATGGCGATCCTTAAAGCTGCGGTTTAAACCCACCAGTTCCAGCATTTGTCCAACTAACTCGCGTTCCTCTCCTTTACCTCTGACTGTCTTATGTATCCTCGGTCCTTCCAGGATAATATCGGAAATCGTCATCCGGGGATCCAGGGAAGCATAAGGGTCTTGGGTGATCATCTGTACCTCTTTGCGAAGCTTACGCATTTCTCCTTTTCCCAATTTTGATAAATCCTGATTGTTATAGAAAATTTGTCCATCGGTAATATTATAATTACGAACGATACAATTACCCACGGTACTTTTTCCGCTGCCCGATTCCCCCACAATACCAAGAGTTTCTCCTCTTTTAATAGAGAAGCTGACATCATCCACCGCCTTAACTGCGGCCACCTGCCTGGCGAGCAGCCCCTTTGTCACAGGGAAATACATTTTCAGGTGATCCACTTTTAATATTTGCTTTTCTAGTTCTTTCGGTACCGGGGCTTGTTTTTTGATTCGTTCATCAATAATTTCCTTTGTTTCCCCGCCAATAGGTAATTCCACTGAGGTGCTTTTAATCTTTTCGGCCATTAAACCAACGCCTCCCGTTCTGCTTTTGTCTCATTCTTTTGGAAACAGGCACAAAAGTGACCAGGCCTGGTTTCCTCCAGAGGCGGACGCTCATTTTGGCATCGCTCGATTGCATAGGTACATCTTTTGGCAAAGGCACAACTGTCGGGAGAGATTTTACTCATATCCGGTGGTTCTCCCTCAATGGTATGCAACCCGTAATCCTTGGATAAGTCCAGCCTGGGAACTGCCCGAATCAATCCCAACGTATAAGGATGATGAGGATTTTCAAAAATATCCACCGGGCTGCCAGACTCCACAATCTTTCCACCGTACATAATTTTCACAGAATCGGCATACCGGGCAACAATCCCCAGATTATGAGTGATGATAATAAGCGCCGTATCTGATTCGGCTCGCAATCGGTTCAGCTGCTCCAATACCTGTGCCTGCACGGTGACATCCAATGCTGTGGTGGGCTCATCAGCAATTAAAAGTTCCGGATTGCAGCTCATCGCCATTGCAATCATGGCTCGCTGCTGCATTCCTCCGGAAAATTGATGAGGATACTGCCTGGCTCTTTCCTCCGGATTTGGTATATCTACCCTTCGCAGCAACTCTACCGCCTCTGCCCAGGCCTCTTTTTTTCCGAGGTTCTTATGGATTATCAGCGGCTCCATAATCTGTGCGCCAATTGTCATCACCGGATTCAGGGCTGTCCCGGGTTCCTGAAATATCATGCCAATCTTTGATCCTCTGATACCTTGAATCTCCTTGTCCGATAACTTTAACAGATCTTTTCCCTGAAACAAAATCTCGCCACCCATAATAAGTCCCGGTGGGAATGGAATCAGCCGTAAAATAGACAGCGCACTGACGCTCTTACCGGATCCGCTTTCACCAATAATGGCAACGCATTCGCCTTTCTTAACCGTATAAGATAGGTCATCGGCAGCACGTAGTTCGGCTCCATTATTGTAAAAATAAGTTTTTAAATGCCGAACTTCCAATAATTCGTCCATACTGAACCCTCCTCTCTTAATTCTTTTATCTTGTCATATAATAATAGCAAAAATCATGCCATGTTTGGACAAGAAAAAGGGTAAATCCCACTAATGGCGAGAATTTACCCTAAAAATAATTATATTATACGTCATATTTTTCAATCCACGGTATTATTGTGGTATATATCATGCAAATATTGATTCGAAAACGGTTCGATTTCCTGGTCGTATATTTTGAATCTTATAAAAATTCGTTTTGCCAAAGAGATAGATTGATGATTCATATTTGAATCGCAATCTCGCTATGTACGTTTCTTTCTAGGGCATATCCGGAAGGTCGATATATATATTGTATTTCTGTATTTTTCGACATAAGGTTGCTTGAGATATTCCCAGGTGTTTGGCCGCTTTTCGTGTCGTTCCATGGTTAAGAAGCGCGGAAGTGATTGCCTGTTTTTCAACAATGGCAACCCGCGCCTCCAATGTCAAGGTTTCCTCATTGTGCCACATCATGGGGTCATCCATGTCATATGCATTCACTAACTGCAGCTCCGTCTGATCGATTCGCTCACCGGTACCCCAGGCAAACAGACGCTCAATCAAATTTTCCAGTTCTCGGACATTACCCGGCCACTGATAGTTGAGCAAGGCGTCCATGGCATCATCCATCAAGGTTTTTGGCGTATCATATATTTTGCTGTATTTTTGTAGGAAATGATTAGCCAGAATCGGAATATCCTCTTTCCGGTCACGCAGGGGACTAATAAAAATAGGGATTACATTTAATCTAAAATAGAGATCCTTTCTAAATTTCCCGGTACCTGCAAGGGTACGGAGATTTTGATTTGTTGCCGAAATAATTCTGACATCAACGGGAATTGCTTCTGTGCCGCCGATACGGGTAATCTCCTGTTCCTGAATTACCCGAAGAAGCTTTGCCTGCATGCTCATCGGCAGCTCCCCGATCTCATCCAAAAAGATTGTTCCTCCGTTTGCCGCCTCAAACAGTCCCTTTTTGCCCCGCTTTAGCGCACCGGTAAACGCCCCCTCTTCATAACCGAACAATTCTGACTCAAACAGACTCTCTGGGAAGGCAGAGCAATTAACCTTAATAAAGGGTTTGTTCCATCTTAAGCTGTGCTGTTGTATCCCTTTTGCAATGAGCTCCTTTCCGCATCCGGTCTCCGCTTGGATCAGCACGGAAGCATCAGAGTGCTTTAGGCGGAAGAAGAAGTCTTTCGTTCTCTTTATTTCATGACTCTCTCCAATAAGGCTCTTTTCTTCTGTTTTGAACAAGCTCCGTTTCCGCTGTTCATCGTTAGTTTCTCTCAAGTGTAAAATGCCTCGATGCTGGATTTTTATGATAGATTCATACTCCTCCAATACCTGTAAGGGAATCCCCTCTGCCTCAAAAGGTCTGATCCCCAGCAAAAAACGATTGTGATTACGGATCTCATCCGGTATTTTGTATTCTGCCATCTCGTTCCTCCAAACACTGCTTTGTTTTAGGATATCACATCCAATCGAAAAATTCTATTTGTCGCCATAAAGTTTATATGATAAAATGAAGAAAAATCATATAGAAAAATCAGAAGAGAGGGTTAAAAAGATGAAGGTTTATATATTTTTTGCTGATGGACTTGAAGAAATAGAAGGATTGACCGTTGTCGATTTGTTACGCCGAGTGGATATTCCCATCTCCATCGTATCCATCACCGGGAGCAAAAGGATTATTGGCGCCCACGACATTAGAATCGAAGCCGATACCCTTTTTGAAGATACCGATTTTACTGATGCCGGTATGTTGATACTTCCCGGCGGAACGCCAGGCGCTAAGAACCTTAAAGCTCACAAAGGTCTTTGCGGCTTACTTAGAGATTTCCACGCAAAAGGCAAATATATCGCCGCCATTTGTGCGGCCCCAAGTATTCTTGGCCAGTTAAACATATTAAACGGTAAAAAAGCCACCTGCTATCCAGGACATGAAGATCAACTGTCAGGCGCATTCCTTACAGAAGATAATTGCGTAACCGACGGTAACATCATTACCAGCCGCGGCATGGGAACTGCGATTGATTTTGCTATGGAAATTATCTCTGTCATCAAAGATTCGGCTGTTGCTGATGCATTGAAGAATGCTATTATTTATTAAAATATTTTTCTTTGATAATTTCAATCGGCATTTCTTTGCTGGTCCAGATTTTAAAAGATTCTGCCCCCTGATATAACAACATATATAATCCATTAAATGTTGGGCAGCCAAATTCTCTTGCCATGCGGAGCAATTTTGTTTCCTTCGGGTTGTAAATAACATCAGATACAATCAAATCTTTATGGAACATGGAAGAATCTTTCAAGATACAAGCATCTACATTAGGAGACATGCCAACCGAAGTTCCATTGACTAAAATGGCACTTTCGGAAATTTCTCTTCTCAGGATAGATTCATCTTCAAAATCATATAAAGTCACTTTACATTTTGTCCGTTCATTTAAATCATTGACTATTTTAACCGCGCGGTCATAAAAAGCGTCATGAATGCTGAAAACAGAAATTTCCGAAACCCCATCAAAGGCGGCTTGAATCAAAATTGCTGTTGCGGCACCACCGGCACCAAAAAGCGTCATTTTTTTACCAATGATATCATGACCGGCATCTCCTACAGCCATCATATATCCAACGCCATCTGTAGTATGTCCGGTCAATATGCCATTATCATTGACAACGGTATTCACAGCACCGCCAATCTGAGCCGCTGGGGACAGTTGATCAAGCAATTCACAAATTAGATTCTTATTGGGCATGGTCAGGTTAAATCCCCGCACATTAAGCGCACGTAATCCTTCTACAGCAATAGCAAGCTTATCTGTATCTACGTCAAAAGCAAGATAAGCATAATCCAGATTCAACTGCAAAAATGCTTCATTATGCATCATCGGAGAGATGCTGTGGCCAACCGGACTGCCTAGTAATCCCGTCAAAACCGTATGTCCTGTAATTCTTTCAATCATTGTATATTCCCTCCTTTTAACATTATTCTATCACTCCTTGTTCAAAAGTCAATCCGTTTTACTTGCCTTATATATTAATATCCGTTATAGTAAAATAATGAATGCATCAATTTTCTATTAAAATTAAGGAGAAGAGCATGAATGTCGTTGAAGTAAGAAATATAAAGATAGGTGAAGGCATTCCTAAAATATGCGTTCCCATTGTAGGTATCACAAAAGAAGATATAATTAATGAAGCAAGTACATTTCATCATATCCCTGTTGATATTGCCGAATGGCGCGCCGATTGGTTTGAGGATGGCTTCGATATCCAAAAGGTAAAAGATATCCTTTCCGATTTAAGAGCTGTTCTTGAGGAAATACCCCTTCTTTTTACGTTTCGGACATCAAGGGAAGGCGGCGAAAAGTCCCTTGAAACAGAAGCTTACGCCAAGCTTAATATAGCGGTGGCAGCTTCTAAACTGGTCGACTTAATTGATGTGGAAGTCTACACGGGCGATACCATTGTCAAAAAGATTATTGAAAAAGCCCATACCGATGGTGTCAAAGTCGTGGCCTCCAACCATGATTTTAAGCAAACACCGGATAAAGATGAAATTGTAAAACGGCTTTGTAAAATGCAGAAATTAGGGGCTGATATCCCTAAGATTGCAGTTATGCCAAATAGTAAAAAGGATGTACTAACATTACTGGAAGCGACCACAGAGATGTCTGAACGATATGCGAACGGTCCGATTGTTACTATGTCTATGGGCAGTACCGGCGTCATCAGCCGCTTGTCCGGTGAAATCTTTGGTTCCGCATTGACTTTTGGTGCTGCCCGAAAAGCCTCCGCCCCGGGGCAGATTGGCGTGGAAGACTTACATAATGCACTAAATATAATGCACAAAAACATTTACCTTTGATTGACAAAGTAAAAATATTTAAAAGCATGAAATGGAGATTATAAAAAGATGAAGCATTTAGAGGAAATTAAAGAGCAAATCAGAAAAAAACAGGTCAAAAGTTTGCTTGACTATAATATTTTTTTAGTGGGGTTTATGGGATCAGGAAAAACAACCATTGCCGAAGGTCTGAGTTCATTACTGGAAAGGGAAAGGATCGAAATGGATGAATTGATTGCCCAAAAACAGCAGATGACAATTCCCGAAATATTTGCAGAATATGGTGAGGCTTACTTTCGGAATCTGGAAAGCAATACGCTAATTGAGCTACAAAAGAAAAGGCAGGCCATCATCTCTTGCGGCGGCGGCGTTGTTGTGAGGGAAGGTAACGCGGACCATATGAAAAAACATGGACGTATTGTCTTATTAACTGCCAACTCACAGACCATTTTGGAACGTGTCAAAGGCAATGATGAAAGACCTATTCTGAAAAATAATATGAACACCGAATTTATTGATGAACTTATGGAAAAACGCAGAAAAAACTATTTATCTGCCGCAGATATTATCATAGAAACCGATCAGAAGGATGTCTTAGAAATATGCCAGGAGATTATTTCTAAGCTGATAGAATTTGATAAGCAAAATTGAAGGCTATAAAAAAGAGATAAACTGTACCCGATTATTAATTTGAGACTTCTGGGTGTAATTTATCTCTTTCTTTTTTTATTTTATGTACTTTATACTTCGTTTAACTATATCTGCTACATATACCAGAATAAGTATCCCTACCAAAACGGGAAATACCGTATTACCGGCAGCATGTGCTTTTAAACCTATACCCGATAATAATATAATAAATATCATATTTACAATCAAGCCATACTTTTCTTTGATTGAATTATATTTTTCAAGCATCGAATCACTCCTTTAGTGTATTATACTATTGGTTTGATTCATAATCTATAGGGCAGGGCTATTTCCCAGTAATCTCCTAAAGAACCTAAAGAATATAATAATAATGAATATGCCATTGATACATAATAGCAAATATGCTATACTTTATTCATAAAGGAGTTGAATAAATGCCAGAATTATGTAGGTTTTACAACATTATCATCAAAATGATTTACAGTGACAATATCCAACATCACAAACCACATTTTCATGTTTTTTACAATGAATATGAAGCTTCGGTTGGCATAGATGGTGTATTCCCTTCAAGAAAATAGAACCGTTGAGATAAGGAGGTGTATACGAATGTATATAATTGATGGAATTGCGTATGCCAGTGACCCCACCCCTGTTATCCGGGTTAGATCTGTCCGCCCTTTGGATGATTATAAGCTATGGCTGCGCTTCACTACAGGCGAAATAAAGATATTTGATTTTTCACCTCTATTAGATAAACCCTGCTTTTTGCCGTTAAAGGACAAGATAGTCTTTGACAGTGTCTATGTGGACTATGGTTGCACTGTATGGAATGATGGTGATATAGATATATCACCATTATTCCTATATGACAAGGGGGTACTTATTGGAGGGATAGAAAGTGCCTGATTACTGCGAATCCCTGATTGATCATCTTATAATGCAAAGAAAGTCAGCAGGATTGACTCAAAAGAATCTGGCTGACGCTGCTAATCTCACACAGTCAGTTATCGCCCGGCTAGAAAGTAAGAAAACCGTTCCACAGCTTGATACGCTACTAAAAGTAGTCAAGGCCTTAAAATGTACCTTAGAAATCGTTCCGGATAAGTCAGGCTGTCGCAATAATTCAAAATAATTGTGGCAGCCACACTTTATGGCTTGACTAAATAACCTTATTTACAAAACCAATTATGATGTGAGCATTATAGCATCAATCGGTAAATATTAGCCACATCTTGCTCATTTAATTCAACAAATCCGCCCAGTGTTCCGGTATTGACATCTCCATAGCAAGCGATATGTGCTAACTTTTCAATGTCTTCTGCTTTGGCGCCTAACTCTTCAAAGTTCTTAGGCATTCCAATGGAAATCAGAAATTGACGGAGTGCTTCTATTCCTTCTTTTGCAGTTCTCTCCGGATGGGCAAAATCCATTTGGCAGCCCCAGACTCTGGCAGCCACTTGGGCAAACCGCATAACATTGTGATTCATGTTATAAGTAAAAACTGCCGGCATAACAACCGCAAGACCGGCACCATGAGCACAATCGTATAATGCGGACAGCTCATGTTCAATTGCATGACTCGTCCAGTCTTGTGAGCGTCCTACGCCACATGAATTATTGTGCGCCATCATCCCTGCCCACATAATATTGGCACGAGCATCATAATGATTGGGATTCTCAATCACTCGCGGGCCCTCATGAATCATGGTTAACATAAGTGCTTCAATCATTCTATCCGTCACTTCAACCTCTTTTGTATTTGTCAAATACCGTTCATATAAATGGGCGATAATATCAGTAATCCCACATGCGCTCTGATATGCAGGAAGCGTCTGGGTAAGTGCCGGGTTAAGAATTGAGAATCGAGGTCTGAGAGCCGCTCCGTTTGCACCACGTTTAAACATGCCTTCTTCACGTGTAATCACAGAATTTGGAGAGCCTTCACTGCCTGCCGCTGCTATTGTTAAAACGGTACCAATTGGCAGCGCTTCATTAATCGCTTTTCCCTCATAATAATCCCAGAAATCACCATCATATACGGCTCCCGCCGCAATAGCCTTTGCCGAATCAATCGCACTGCCGCCGCCTACGGCAAGTATAAAGTCAATTTCTTTTTTTCTGCAAAGCTTTATCCCTTCATACACCAACCCACTTCTTGGATTAGGTGCCACTCCGCCCAGTTCTATAAATGATATATTCTCCTTCGCCAACGATTGCTTCACCCGGTCAAGCAATCCGGAACGTACGACAGAACCACCACCATAGTGGATCAGCACCTTGGCACCGCCAAAACGTTTCACATATTTTCCTGCTTCATTTTCAGTTTCCTTGCCAAACGCAAAATAAGTTGGGGCGTAGAATGTAAAATTGTCCATTTGATTACCTCTCTTTTATTTATGGCTACAGTTCCCACAGGGACTCACTCCAATCAAACCGCAATGGCTGATAAGTAGTGAGTGAGGGTGCAGGTGACCAGTTAAATTTTCAAGTCTATATTCATTTCTTTGGTGATACCTCCCGCAGTATGGACACGCATTGACACCACTATCACGTATTAGACTCTTGGAAAGACTGATAATCGCTTGGTTGATCAAATCATCACGTAGTGTGCTCATCACACCATCCCCTTCTAATTATATTTTACCCTATAAGGGGATTAATGTTAAGGTTATCAACTGTTTAACTGACTATCACCATTCTTTTTATCAAAGAATAAAAGAAGTATAGAAAAAACAAACATTAGTGCAAGTAAGCCTAGTCTTAACCAATCCATCAACACCCAAAAATGATTTCCCAATATAATATCTGAAGTAAAATTATGCTCATCAATAAATAGACCCATGTTCCAAAATAGTTTGAGAGAAATCAAAAGACATATAATACTTATAATTATGTTAATTCCAATTAATACTTTTTTCTTCATAATTCACAATCACCTCTTGTTTTTAAATTTTTCTTTAAAACCGTAGTATTTATTTCAATTTTAAATCATAGATTTTGTAGCATCCCATTCATTTACTTATTAAAACAAAATCTAAGTTAATTATGGATTGCATTTGGCAATTACCACTGCAGCATAACTACTTGCTTTTCTATGTGGCTCTAGATTCCAATAATCTTTAAAAGTCGCAAAATCAAAATGACAATCATACTGCCATTTTAGTGTCGTTTCATTCTTCCAATTACTACTACCACCCATCCCAGTGGTTTTATTTTTCAGTACGTTCCAAGCAGTATTTTTTGTGGTTCTATTATATCTGACAGTATTCTTAGGCTTTAAACTTAAAGTTACTACTCCATCTCTTTTAATCCACGCCGCATAAGAGAAATAATTGCCTAGCGTAGTATTTATTCTCGTTCTTCGAGCGTATTCTACTGTATATGTATAATCCCCCACTTTACTACCATCGTCAAACTCAACATTTTTTATATATTCTTCGTCGAACTCGTTTAAATACACTTCAACTTCAACTTCAGTTTCTGTATCAGCAGCATAAATTATTGGAGCTGATATATTTAGTAATAATAATCCTATTAAAAGAACACATATTTTTTGCAATTTCTTATTCACTGCTTCTTCCCTCTCTAGTTTCACCCTCATATTTACAACTTTATTAATATAAATGATTAGGATTGCCAAATATACAAATTCACTATACTGTGTGATGAATTTTCAAGGTACAAAATAATTGAGCTTTTGATTATTTTTCTTGCGTATTATACACAATCATTTATTTTAGTGATAGTCTGCTAAACCGTTGATAGAGATATAAACCATTATGAAATTGCGCTCACATACTATAAATTGTATAAGAAGTAGTGTACCAAACATAATATATAGTTGATAACACTACTCCCCTTATATGATAAAATATAACTAGAAGGGGGATGGTGTGACGAACACACTACGTAATGATTTGATCAACCAAGCGATTATCAGTCTTTCCAAGAATTCCATATACGGCAGTCATATCAGTGCCTATCCTTACTGTGGCAGTCGTCTTATTAAGAATGACCACAGTGTGGTAAGCAGCGTTATATGTGCAAATGCTGTAATAAAACCTTTACCTACACTGTGAATACAGTCCTGTACCGCTCAAGGACGGGTGAGGCAGTCTGGAAAGAGGTTCTTGCAGACACCCTGGATTTTGTTTCGATTGATAAAACCGCTAAAAGGCTGAGGCTGCTGAAAAAGTCATTTTACAATTTATTACTACCTATTTTAGCTTTGATTCAAGGCTTTTATTTGGCCAGATTCCCCACTTAGGCATGAGATTTCCTTCAATATCTGACAGATTTGTGGGAATA
>Ga0153994_1000041_pt1 | contig 93445 bp, 88 predicted proteins | sample TSNC078MetaG_FD_104735 | JGI IMG/M metagenome (GOLD analysis project Ga0153994, IMG submission 104735) | Attine ant fungus gardens microbial communities from North Carolina, USA - TSNC078 MetaG | ecosystem: Host-associated > Fungi > Mycelium > Unclassified | place: USA: North Carolina, Lumber...
ACCACCGTCCCTGCGCCCTTGTCGACCACCTTGTTCCACGACATGATCGGCTGCGCCGTGTTCGTGATCACGCAGGCGATGCTCGCGCCGGCGACCGGGGTGATCGACGGCGGAGACACCGGACTGTATGCGGCGCCGTTCGGCAAACCGGACTGCAAACCGAAACTGTCGGTGCAGGTGATCGTGCTGGTGTAGTTCGCCAGCGACGTCGTCCCCGACGCCGCCTCCGTCAGCGTGTACGCGGTCCCGACCGTCGCCACATACGCGCCCGTCGTCCCCGACCCGGCCGTCACCGCCGCGCCCGCACCGGTCGTCGTCCCGCTCGCCACCGCCGACCCCGACACGCCGCCGGTCCTGAGCGCGACCGTGAACTGATCCGTCGCCGCCTCACGCGGAGCACCCAACGCCTTCGTCAACGTGATCCGCGGGGCGCGAACCACCAGCACCGCGTTCGCGGGCGGGTTCAGGTTCGAGACGATGTTGCCAGGACCGTTCGTATACGTACCCTCCGCCGCGGCGGTGACGTTGAACGTGATGGTGCACGACGTCTGCCCGGCAGCGAGGTCACCGCCCGTCACCGTGAACGTGTTGGAACCAGCCGTCGCCGTGCGAACCAGCGCGGCGCCGGTCACCTGCGCACAACTACCACCGACCGCCGGGGCCGGCGCAACGACGAGCCCGCTGGGAAGCGTGTCCGTGATGCTCCAGTCGTTCTTCGCCATCAGGTCGGCGGTGTTCGTCACCGTCAGCGTGACCGTCGACGTCTGACCAGGCGCGATCAACGCGGGGCTGAACGACTTATCGATCTGCGGCGTCACATCCACGATCTGGGGCAGATCGAACGCCACATCGTTCCCGCTACCGCTCGCAGTCGCGTTGGCCAGCGACAGCCCGAGCGACGGCGTCGTCCCGGCGGGCACCATGTACGCAGCGGACTGCAGCTTCGCGACTTGCACCTGCCACGGTGTCGGGGAGTTCGGGTCGCACGGGTCGAGGCCGGTGCTGAGGACCGTCGGCACGCCGTTGACGATGAGACTGAACGTCTCTTTCGGCTGGTTCGCGCCGCCCGCGGCCGGGCAGTTCACCGCGGCGAAGTAGGCGGACACGGCGTAGTAGTGACCGGCGACAGCGGGAATCGCCGACGAACTCGCAGTCTTGAACTCGGTCCCCGCCGCGATGGTTCCCGACGCATTGTTCGTGTACTCCGACAGCGCCTGATTAGTGGCAGCCTGCGTCGCGCTCTGGCCCTGCGCGATTCCGAGCTGCACAGCCATCTGCTGGAGCTCGGCCCAGCCAGCGGGCTGATTGTTCGTGCATCCACTGTCCGAGGAGGGCAGCGGCGTCGTCGACCGGAGAATCCAGCCGTCGCACTGATTGCCCGCCGGCGTGTACTGCAGATCAGCCGAGTACGTCATGTTCGCCGCTGCCGCGCCGCCGACGTAGTTCGCAATACTGATCGCACCACTCGTCGCGTCTTGGTTCGAGAAATCCTCTGTGTATACCGGAGTTCCCGGCTGCGCGACTCCCGGAGTGCCGGGAACGGTCGCCTCAGCCGTCGTTGCAGGCGCGAGGACCGTCAGCGACGAGACGACGACCAGGGCAGCACCAACCGTCGCGGACAGAACACGGCGGCGGAGCGTGTCGCTGTGCTCAGCTCGGTGGTTCGGCCATTGCCGGCGCGAGCTGTGGCTGTCGCGGGGCACGGGCCTGCGGCGACCGAGCATCTCAGTTCCTTTCGGTTGCTCGGTACGGGGATCCGAGAGCTCACGTGAATGAGCGACGTCGCCGTGGGCTCGGGTTGCACCCACGGGGTGCGTGCCGTCGAAACGGGCTGACGGCGACGCGGAATTCGGTGAAATCCCGCTGGTCGTCACATCGGAGTGTGTCTCGGGTTTCATGACTAGAGAGGGGTGAACCGGTCTGTTATGACGTTCGGCGCGCACCTCTCATTCGTTTCCCAGAGAGCATGCGCTCGTTTCCCAGACAACGCGCGCGCACCGAGTGGAAGCGAGTCGGTGGCGCGTGCCGGAGCGAAAGTGGTCGTCGCAATCGGGCACGAGCGGCGTCATCTCGCCGGCGAGCGGTACGTCCTCGGGCATGAGCGGCCAGCCGCGATCGGCGCGTTCGCGCTGGCATACGGTTTGGGCTTGTCGGCCAGGTCGTGAATTCGGGACGAGGTGCTCCCGGTGGGCTCTTTCGCCCACACGGCCGTGGACCGCAACGGAGCTCAGCGAAGGGATCAGACGTGCCTGGCAACCCCGACAGCCATGTCGATCGCACGTATGGGCAAACCGTGAACGTGCGTCGGTCGCCCGAACGGCGCACGTTCATCCCCAGTCGTTCCCTCGCAGACGCACGTGAGAACGCACGCGACCAGTGGACGCATCGTCTCGACATCGGCTCCCTCTCTCGATCGACGAGAGGCGCGAATCCGCTCGGGCAGGACTTCGACTACGCCGCAGCGTTCCTGGCTATCGACCTGGACGAGCTCGCCGGTGACATTGACCAGGTGCTGACCACCTCTCAGGAGTGGTGGCCGGCCGACTTCGGGCACTACGGTCCGCTCATCCTGCGGATGGCCTGGCACACTGCAGGCACGTACCGGGCCCGCGATGGCCGAGGAGGCGCGAGTGCCGGGATGCAGCGCTTCGCCCCGTTGATCGGCTGGCCGGACAACCGCAACCTGGACAAGGCACGCCGGCTGCTCTGGCCCGTCAAGCAGAAGTACGGGCACCACATCTCCTGGGCGGACCTGATGATCTTCGCCGGCAATCGCGCGCTGGAGACGATGGGCTTCCCGACGCTCGGCTTCGGCGGGGGTCGCGAAGAGGTCTGGGCGCCCGATGAGACCTACTGGGGGCCGGAGAGCACCTGGCTCGCCGACGAGCGTCACAGCGGCGTGCGCGACCTCGACGAGCCGTTGGCTGCCAGCGAGATGGGGCTGATCTACGTCGATCCGCAGGGTCCTGCGACCGTGCCTGACCCGATCGCGTCCGCCCGCGAGATTCGCCAGACCTTCCTGCGGATGGGGCTGGACGACGTCGAAACCGTCGCGCTGCTCGCGGGCGGCCACACGTTCGGGAAGTCGCACGGCGCGGCCGATCCCAACAAGCATCTCGGGCCGGAGCCCGACGTCACACCTCCGGAGCAGCAGGGGCTCGGCTGGAAGAACAGCTACGGAACGGGTAACGGCCCTGACACCATCACGACCGGTCTCGAAGGGATTTGGACGCCGACCCCGACAGTGTGGGACAACAGTTTCCTGGAGACGCTGTTCGCCTACGAGTGGGATGTGACCCTCAGCCCGGCGGGGCTGTGGCAATGGATACCGAGCGGAGGGAATGGGGAGGGAACAGTGCCAGACCCCTTCGATCCGTCGAAGACCCACGCGCCCACCATGCTCACCACCGACATCGCACTGCAGCACGACCCGGCGTACGAAGTCATCGCGCGGCGCTTCCTGGAGCACCCTTCCGAACTCGCCGCGGCGTTCGCGCTCGCCTGGTTCAAACTCACACACATCGACATGGGTCCTCGACAGCGCTATCTCGGCACGCTCGTCCCGTCCGACAGGCTCCTCTGGCAGGACCCGCTGCCCGAGGCCGATCATCTCCAGATCGACTCCGACGACATCGCAGCGCTCAAGACGCTGCTGCTCGAATCCGGTCTGACGACCGCGCAACTCGTCTCGACGGCGTGGGCGTCCGCGTCCACATTCCGCAACAGCGACAAACGAGGTGGAGCGAACGGAGCACGCATCCGCCTCGAACCGCAGCGGAACTGGGCAGTGAACGAGCCGGGCAAGCTGGCGGTGGTCCTCGCCGTCCTCGAGCGCATCCGCACGGACTTCAACGCGTTGCAGCACAATGACGAGCAGGGCGGCGACAAACAGGTGTCGCTCGCCGACCTGATCGTCCTCGGCGGGTGCGTCGGGGTCGAAGCCGCCGCAGCAGAGGCCGGCCACCGCATTCAGGTCCCGTTCCATCCCGGCCGGACGGACGCGGCGCAAGAGTGGACGGACCCTGAGCGCTTCGCCGCCCTCGAGCCGACGGCGGATGCGTTCCGCAGCTATGCAGGGATCGACCATCGGATGCCACCCGATGTGCAGTTGATCGAGCGGGCAGGCCTGCTCACGCTCAGCGCACCGGAGATGACAGTGCTGCTCGGCGGCCTGCGCGTGCTCGGCGTCACACACGGCGGACGCTCCACGGGGGTTCTCACATCCAGGCCGGGCGCCCTGACCAACGATTACTTCGTCAACCTCCTGGATGCGGAGACGAGCTGGACGAAACGGAACGGCGAGACGGCTTCCGAGGCGGTCTACGACGGCCGCGACCGCCGCACCGACACGTTCAAGTGGGAAGCAGGCTTCGTCGACCTCGCGTTCGCGAACAACTCGGAGCTGCGCGCCATCTCCGAGGTCTACGCGAGCCCGGCTGCCGGAAGCCGGTTCGTCCACGATTTCGTGTCCGCGTGGAGCAGGGTCATGAACCTCGACCGTTTCGACCTGCAGCGTGCGATTCGCCGCGATCCCTGACCCGATGCCCGTAACCGTACACAGCCCCGCCCTCTCGAGAAAGCAGGACCGATGTCCATTCAGATGACGCGCCGCCAGTTGGGGGAGGCCGCCATCGGCGTGGCCGTGCTCGGCTTGCTGAGCGCCTGCAGCAGCAGCGTGACTCCGGCGAGCACCGCCTCCGAGAAGGTGACGTTGCGGTTCGCGTGGTGGGGCAACGACGTCCGCAACGCGCTGACGCGGAAGCTCGTCACGGCCTTCTCCGCGAAGAACCCGCGGATCACGATCAGCGCTGAGCCCGGCGTGTACGGCAGCTACTGGGACAAGCTCGCCACGGAGACCGCGGCGGGAGACATGCCGGACGTCATCCAGCTCGACCAGTCGTACATCGCGGAGTACGGAGGAAGGGGCGCGCTGCTGGATCTGTCCGGTCAGAAGGGCATCCGGACAGCGGACATCGTCCAGAACGCCCTCAAGGCCGGCCGCATCGACGGCAAACAGTACGGCATCAGTGCCGGCCAAACCGCGTATGCCGTCATGGCGAACAAGCGCATCTTCCAGGAGGCGGGCGTCGCTCTCCCCGACGACAAGACCTGGACGTGGGACGACTACATCAGCGTGGCGGCAGAGACGGCGGCCAAGGCGCCGAAGACCTACGGAGCCGCGTATGGGAGCACGGACGATGCGCTCACGGTGTGGTTCGGCCAGAACGGGGAATCCCTTTACACCGAGGGCGGAAAGCTCGGCTTCACCGAGGCCACACTCGCGGCCTTCTTCCAGCGACTGCTGACGCAGCGCGACCAGCACGCGGGCCCGTCGGCGTCCCTCAACTCGGAGGACGGGAACGCGGCACTCGCCCAGACCCTTTTCGGCACGGGCCAGCTCGCCATGTCGTGGGCGTGGACGAGCCAGGCGAGCGCGCTTGCCGCGGCGACGGGGGACGACATCGCGATCCTTCGCGTGCCGAGCAGGAAAGGGTCGGCAGCCAAGGCTTCGATGTACTTCAAGCCGTCGATGCTCTGGACCGTGTCACGCCGCACGAAGCATCCGGAGCAGGCGGCGGCGTTCGTCGACTTCCTACTGAACAGCCCGGACGCCGCCAAGATCATGCTGGCCGACCGCGGTTCTCCGGTGAACACCACGCTCCAGTCCGTCGTCACCCCGCTGCTCGCCTCGACGGACAAGGTGGTGAATGACTTCCTCTCAGCCATCGCGTCGGAGGTGTCATTCTCGCCCGCTGTGCCGCCGGTCGGCGCCGGAACGATCAGCGACGTGTCGCGTCGGTACACGGACGACGTGCTGTTCGGCCGGTCGACCCCGGAGGTCGCCGCCGCGAAGTTCAAGGCCGAGGCGGAAGGGCTCATCAATTCCGCCGCCGGCTAGGCGGAGGAAGGCCGGTCGCGACGGAAGGGCGGCGCTCGTCTTCCTCGCGCCGTGGCTGGTGGGCCTGCTGGTCATCACCGTCGGCCCGATGGTGGCGTCGCTCTGGCTCTCGTTCACCGACTATGACCTCATCCAGGCCCCGACGTTCATCGGGTTCGGCAACTTCGTCCGGATGTTCCAGGATGCTCGGCTGCTCAACTCCCTGGGGGTCACTTTCGTCTACCTGATCGTGGCGGTGCCGCTGCAGCTCGCTATCGCGCTGCTCGTCGCCATGCTCCTCAACCGCGGCACTCGCGCTCTGCCGTTCTATCGCGCGGTGTTCTACCTGCCGTCGCTGCTCGGCGGCTCCGTCGCCGTCGCCATTCTGTGGAGGCAGATCTTCGGGACCACAGGGCTTGTGGATGCGGTGCTCTCGCTGGTCGGGATCCGCGGCCCCGGCTGGGTCTCCGACCCGAGCACGGCACTCGGCACGATCATCCTGCTGCATCTCTGGACGTTCGGCGGCCCGATGGTCATCTTCCTCGCCGGTCTCCGCCAGATCCCGGGGGAGTACCACGAGGCCGCCCAACTCGATGGCGCCGGTCCGGTGTCCCGATTCTTCCGCGTCACCTTCCCGCTGCTGAGTCCCATCGTCTTCTTCAACGTCGTCCTTCAGGTCGTCGGGGCCTTTCAAGCGTTCACCCCGGCGTTCGTCGTCTCCGGCGGGACGGGCGGGCCGTCCGACTCGACGATGTTCTTCACGCTGTACCTCTACCAGAAGGGCTTCGGCCAGTTCGACATGGGGTACGCGTCCGCCATGGCCTGGGTGCTGCTCGTCATCATCGCCGCGTTCACGGCGATCAACTTCTACGCCTCGCGATTCTGGGTGTTCTATGACGATTGAGCGGAAGTCGGTCCGTGCCGTCCTCAAGCACGTCGCACTGATCTGCGCGGCCGCGATCATGCTCTATCCGCTGCTCTGGATGGCGGCGTCGTCTTTGCGCCCCGACGCGCTCATCTTCCGCGCGCCAGGCCTGTGGCTCACAGCGGTCGACACGTCGAACTTCACCACGGGATGGACCTCCCTCGGCAGTCCGTTCTCCGTCTACCTGCTCAACTCGGCGATCGTGGTGCTCGGGTCCATCGTCGGCAACCTGGTGTCCTGCTCGATGGCCGCGTACGCCTTCGCGCGCCTCCGCTTCCAGGGCAAGAGGGTGCTGTTCGGGACCATGCTGGTGACGATCATGCTGCCGTTCCACGTGGTGGTCGTGCCGCAGTACATCGTGTTCTCGCAGATCGGCTGGGTGAACACCTTCTGGCCGCTGATCGTCCCCAAACTCCTCGCCACGGACGCGTTCTTCGTCTTCCTCATGGTCCAGTTCATCCGGACCATCCCGCGGGAGCTCGACGAGGCCGCCCGCATCGACGGCGCCGGGCATCCACGGATCTATCTGCAGATCATCCTGCCGATGATGGTTCCCGCGCTGGCCGCCACGGCGATCTTCACGTTCATCTGGACCTGGAACGATTTTTTCAGCCAGATGATCTACCTGACCAAACCGCAGCTCTTCACCGTGCCGGTCGCGCTGAGCTCATTCATGGACTCGACGTCGTCCAGCTCGTGGGGAGCGATGTTCGCGATGTCGATCGTGTCGCTGATCCCCGTGGTCATCGCGTTCCTCGTCGGTCAGAGGTTCCTTCTGAAAGGGGTCGCCATGTCGGCCCGCAGGTAGTTCTGCCGCTCGAACTCGTTGATCTGGTCGATCCGCCGCACGTACAGCTCTGCGCCGGAGAACGACGCTGCGACGAAGGTTTTGATGAGATCGAGGATCTCGGGCTCCGTGCTCTGCCAGGTGCCGACGATGGCGATGTTCGCGTCGTAGTGCGCTCGCGCGAGCACAGCGGTGTCCGCGTTCCAGACGAGCGCGCCCCTGATACCGGCGACCTTGTTCACCGCGATCTGCTCGCCGACGCCGGAGCCGCCGACGACGATCCCGAGCGACTCCCTCGTGGCGACGTGATCCCGTCGAACCGCCTCGGCGACGGCGACGGCGTACCCGAGATCGTCGTCCTGCGTGCCGTCGTCCGTCGGACCGTGATCGAAGACCTCGTAGCCGCGCGAACGCAAGTGCGCGCGGAGGTAGGCGCTCAGGTCGATGCTCGCACTGTCGTTGCCCAGGTGCACGCGAGGGAGTTCCGGGGCGGGCATCAGAGTTCGCCCGTCGTCTCGAACCGCGCGATCGTCGCGATTCGTCGTACATGGCGCTCGGCGTCGCTGAACGGCTCACGCAGGAAGGCCAGGATCAGCTCCGTCGCCTCCTGAACCGTGTGCTGTCGGCCCCCGACGGCGACCAGATTGGCGTTGTTGTGCTCCCTGGCCAGCTTGGCGGTCTCGAGGTTCCAGGCGAGCGCAGCACGGGCGCCCGCGACCTTGTTCGCCGACATCTGCTCGCCGTTCCCTGAGCCGCCGAGGACGATGCCGAGCGTATCGACGCCCGCCGCCTGGTCCGCGACGACCGCCTGGGCTGCCCCGATGCAGAATTCGGGGTAGTCGTCGTCGGCGTCGTACGAGGTCGGACCGTGGTCGACGACGTCGTAGCCCAGGCCGGACAGGGTCTCGACGAGATGGGAGCTGAGCTCCATCCCAGCGTGGTCTGTTGCAATGTGGATGCGCATAGGTACTCCTTCGACTCTGTGTTCTGTGCTCCGCCCGTGGTCAGGCGAGAGCGAGCTGTCCTCGTGCGCGCAGCGCGTCGATGGCCTGGGCGGGCGACGGCTTGCCGTACACCGATGAGCCCGCGACGAAGACGCTGGCGCCCGCCTCGGCGGCACGGACGATCGTCTCCTCCGTGACCCCGCCATCCACCTGGATCGCCACATCCACTCCCGCTCCGTCGACGGCGGCGCGAGCGCGGCGGATCTTCGGGAGCACGATGTCGAGGAACGCCTGACCGCCGAAGCCGGGCTCGACGGTCATGAGAAGCAGCATGTCCAGCTCGGGGAGCATGTCGAGGTACGGCTCGATGGGAGTGGCGGGGCGGAGGGCCATTCCAGCTTTCGCGCCTCGGGCTCGCAGTTCGCGAGCCAGCTTCACGGGGGCGTCGGACGCCTCGACGTGGAAGGTCACTGAGCTGACGCCTGCGTCGGCGTAGAGCGGTGCCCAGCGGTCGACGTCGGAGATCATCAGGTGGACGTCGAGCGGAACGGGGCTGACCTTCTGCAGCCGTTCGACGACGGGCAGGCCGATGGTCAGATTGGGAACGAAATGGTTGTCCATGACGTCGACGTGGACTCCATCCGCGTTGGCGATGCGGGCCAGTTCGCTTTCGAGATTGACGAAGTCGGCAGAGAGGATGCTGGGGTTGATGCAACACTGCATGGTGTGCCTTTCGCTCATTCGGATCGTTGTTCGCGGGTCTCGCCGTACGGGACTGAGCAACTGAGTTCGAGGGTGTAGTGGTCGGAGCCGTGCCGGGTGACGAGAATGCCAGCATTCCGATCGCCCTTCGCGGCGGTGCGCAGAAGCAGCTCGGCCTCGTCGAGCTGCTCCGGGTTCGTGACGATGAGGGTGATCGCATCGCCGGAGTGGTTGTGCATCGTCGGCGGGTTCCTTTCGCTGCTCAGGAATCACTCGTTGCTGGATGGACGACGGTGGCGTCCTGCCCAACGCTGGGAAGGACGCCACCTGCATGAACGATCAGACGATCGCGTCGCGCAGTTCCTTGGCGGCCTGCGCGGGGTCAGCAGCTCCGTAGATCGAACCGCCCACCACAGCCACCTCTGCGCCAGCGCGCTGGACGTCTCCGATCGTGCTGACGTTCACGCCACCCGCGACGGAGAACGGCACGCGAGCCTGCTCTCCGGCGCTGAGCAGACCGCTCAGGTTGTAGCCAGGCTTGGCCTGCTCGTCGAGGCCGGCGTGGAACTCGACGAACTTGGCGCCGAGCGTGCGGGCCTCCTTGGCACGGGTCGCCTTGTCGGCGACGCCGATCAGGTCGACGACGATGCCCTTGTTGTGCGCCTTGGCGGCCTTCACAGCGCCGGCGATGGTCGAGTCGTCCGCCACGCCGAGCACGGAGACGAGGTCAGCCCCGGCCTTGAACGCGATGTCGGCCTCGAGCTCGCCCGCATCCATCGTCTTGAGGTCGGCGAAGACGATCTTGTCCGGGTGGGCGGTCTTGATCGCGGTGATCACCGGCAGGCCGGCCGCCTTCACCAGCGGGGTGCCGAGCTCGATGATGTCGACGTACTGGGCCACCTTCGCCGACAGCGCAAGCGCGTCTTCGGTGGTGAGGAGGTCGAGGGCTACTTGCAGTTTCATGATGGTTACTTTCGTTCGGTGATTTCTGCGGAAGGAAGGAAAGGAAGAAGGGTCGAGTTACTCGAGGTTGGCGTGCCGCAGCCAGAGCTCCTCGGCCGGCTCGTCCGACAGGTCCCAAAGCGACTGGAACAGGGCTTCGGTCACGACGAAGAGTGCCTGTTCGAAGAGCGATCCGGCGTACTGGCGGGAGACGCTCGAGCCGTGGTCGGTCTTCTGCGCGGCCGGGATCAGGACGACGGCGTCCGACAGCTCTGCCAGAGGCGACTCAGGGTTCGTCGTCAGCGACACGATCCGAGCGCCGACGTCGGCCGCGGTCTTGGCCGACCTGACGACGCCAGAGGTCGTTCCCGATCCGGACGCGACGACGAGTACATCGCCCTTCCTGATCGCCGGGGTGGTCGTGTCTCCAGCGATGTGGACGGTGCGACCGAGGTGCATCAGTCGCATACCGGCCATGCGGAGGACGAGACCGCTCCGGCCGGCCCCCGCGAGGAAGATCCGCTCTGCATCGTCGAGATACCCGCCGACCGCGGCAACCTCGACGGGGTGGACGCGCGCCACGGTTGCTGAGATCTCATCCTGGATGAGCTCCAGATTGTAGGTAATCGCACGTGCAGTGACTGCATTCGTTGGCGTCGTGTTCACAAGTGTCCTCTTGGGTCGGTCGCCGGCCGCCGGCCGGATGAAGCGTTCTGACTGGGATCAAGAATCACTGAACGATCGGGTGGGCGGAACACTGTTTTCTGATGGTTGTGACTACACTTTGGGGTTGGTCGTACTTCTCCGCGCTCGCGCAGCCCGCGAAAAAGTGTGGCGAAACCGTGTCGGAAGGATCCCCATGCCCGCCCCTGTACTTCCGTGGCAACTCCTCAAGGCGATTTCTGCGCTCGCGGATGCCCCTCTGCTGAACATCGCGGATCGACTGCGCGATGCCACCCAGCCGTTCATCGCCAGCGACGCGCTGGTGATCTTCACCGAGGACTGCACCGGCCGTCCGCAGAAGAAGGCGGGTGACGAGGAGATCATCTCCCGCGTCTCCATCGCCGAACTGGAGGCCATCAGAAGCACCCTCTCGGACGACATGCCCTGGCGCGGTGAAGCGGAGATCGCCGGTCGTTCCCGACCGGTGCTCGCGTGCGTCCACAGTCCGAGCCGGGCGCTCCTCATCCTCGCCGACCCACGCTTCTCCGACGACGATGACGCACTGGACGCTGTCGTCTACCTGTGGGGGATCGCCGCCAGGCGCATCCAGGAGAAGGTGGCGGACGCTCCACCGTCGTTCCTTCTCGAGTCACGGGCCACGTCGGCAGAGCGGGTCCGCGTGACGGCGGAGCTCACGGACATGCACTCCACGGCCCTCGAGACCTTCCTGGCCATCCTCCGCTCGTCATCACTCGACGACGCGACGGCCAGAGCGACGGTCACCGATCTCACCGCCAAGGCGCTGATCAGACTCCGTGCTCTCAACGATCGCACCACCGACATGGTGGAGGAGCCGGTGGCCAAGGCCTTCGAACGGCTCAAGGAAGACCTGCTCCCGCTCACGAGGTTCAGCGGCATCCAGGTCGAGTTCATCGAACCTCCGCTCGACGGCAGAGCACTGCCTGGCGAGGTCGCTCACGCGGCGCGAGCTATCGTGCGCGGGTTCGTGCTTGCGATGACCGAGCAACCGGAGATCAGCAAGGTGCGCACCCAGTGGGACTGCGACGGCAAGAATCTGCTGATCAACATCCGCGACAACGGCGCAGGAACGCTCTCGCCCGATTCGCCGAGCATCAGCCGCCTCGACAGCAGGGTTCAGGCCCTTTCCGGTGACCTCCAGGTCGACGTGATGCCTGGCTGGGGCGCGGACATCGTGGTCACGCTCCCGCTCGATCCGCCTGCCAGACCGGCCGATGGCGTGGCCGTGTGGAATCTCGCGGAAAGGGAGCTCGAAGTGCTCCAACAACTCAGCGCTGGCAAGAGCAACCGATCGATCTCGTCGATGCTCGGAATCAGCGAGAACACGGTCAAGTTCCATGTCAGGAACATCTTTCGGAAGCTCGATGTGCGCTCCAGGGCCGAGGCCATCGCCCTCGCGCACAGCCGCAGTCTCCGATAGGCACGGCGAATCCCGCCGGACGCATCCCGTCATAAATCCATGCAATGATGCGTCAATCGAGAGAGACCCTCACACACCCGACGGTCTGCAGCGCATGTTCGGACACCCGCAGGCCAAACTGCGGAGTCCGCCACTGGTTCGAGGAAGAGCTCAATGTCAGACACGCAGCGAATTCAGACGACAACCCCCGACGTCGCGAGTGCCGTGGTACGAGAAGCGTGGGAACGCTTTGTCGACGGCGACGACGATGTCTCCGGCGTGCGACCGGAGATCGCGATCTCGTGGCAGCGTTCCCGGGATCGGTACCACATCGATCCCTACCTGGCCGAGGCGCCGAACGCCGCCACCTCGGAGGTGCCGTACTCCGCTGATCAGGATGTGGTCTTCGCGGAATTGGGCTTCAGCGCCGCCGCGATGGCGCACGAGATCGCCAATGCCGGAGCTGTGGTGACCATCGCGGACGCCGGAGGTCGCATCCTCACCGCGTGGGGCGACAAGAAGAGCCGCTCCGTCGCGCTGGCCGGCGGTATGGCGCCCTGGTATTGCTGGTCGGAAGGCACAGTCGGCACCAACAGCATGGGCACAGCTCTGGAGACCCAGCGCGCCGTGATGATCAGGCAGTCCGAGCACTGGTGCAGGGCTTTCCACGATTGGTCGTGCGGGGGCATCGCGGTGCGCGACGTGGTGACGAGAGAACCTCTCGCCGTGCTCAACATCTCGAGCTGGCGGGGCGCTCTGCCTCCAGCGGCGCAGAAGTGGCTCGAGGGCGCGGCCGCGCACACGCAGAGCACGCTGCGGATGCACGCGCAGGACAGCGCCACGGAGATGCTCGCCTCGTATGCCAGCGCACGCGGGCGGTCACACGACCCGCTGGTTGCGGTCGACGCGGCAGGCGCCGTGGTGATCGCCGACGAGACCGCGAGCGTCATCCTCGGCGTGCCGGCCGACACTCCAGCCGTCGACCCTGTGTCGCGCTGGATCCCTCAGCTTCCGTCTCTCATCCACGCGGCCCGCTACGCGACCAAGCAGGCCAAGGTGGATCCGGGATGGACAGGGTCGACGCAGATCTACACGTCCCTGTCCGACGAGCCGTCCTCGATCGCCATCCGACCGGTCTTCCAGTACGGCAACCTGATCGGCCACCTGATCTCCTTCGGAGCCTCGAACGGTGAGCAGTATGCGCCGCCCGTGGCGGGCGCGGCGCCGTCGGCGAGGGCGACGCGTGTCGTCGCACTCCGCGGTGAGAACCGAATGGTGCTCCTGGCTGCGTCAGAGGTCGCCGTCGCCCACTCCGACGGCAGCGACGCGTGGCTCATCACGGACGAAGGCAAGCTGCGCGCTGCCACAGCCGGCCTGGACAAGCTCGAAGGAGATCTGGCGGAGTCCGGCGGGTTCCTGCGAGTGCACAGGCAGTATCTGGTGAACCTCAATCGCGTCCGCGAGGTCGAGCGCAGAGCGAAGGGCGAACTCGTGCTCGTCATGGACGACCCGGACAGCACCCAGGTGCCGGTGTCGCGTCGGAGCACCAGCACGGTCCGGCGCGCGCTGAACATCTGACCGACAATTTCGGGCGGTTCGCATCGCCGATCCGCGGGCGAGCACTGTCCTAATGGGTAGGTAAAACAACCATAAATTGGTGTTTTCACTACCCATTCGGTGCGCGAAGCTGAACTCAGCCGAGGAGGCGACCGTTCGGCGACAGCCGGCCGTTGACCTAGTCATTGAGGACAACCATGAATTCGAGACCCACCGGGACAGCCACTGTGCAGAGCAGCACGGCTTCCGCCACCGATCCTGTCGCGCAGGCCTTGAGCTGGACAGAGGTCGACAAGCGCGCCGTCGACACGATCAGGGTGCTGGCAGCGGATGCCGTCGAGCGCGTTGGCAACGGCCACCCCGGCACCGCAATGAGCCTGGCCCCAGCCGCCTACCTCTTGTTCCACAAGGTGATGCGCCACGACCCGAAGGATCCGGAGTGGATCGGACGTGACCGCTTCATCCTCTCGCCTGGCCACACCTCACTGACGTTGTACATCCAGCTCTACCTCGCAGGCTACGGTCTCGAGCTCGAGGACCTCCAGGCGTTCCGCACGTGGGGTTCCCTCACGCCGGGGCACCCCGAGTACAAGCACACTGCCGGTGTTGAGATCACGACGGGCCCGCTCGGCCAGGGTCTCGCATCGTCGGTCGGTTTCGCGTACTCCCAGCGCCGCCTTCGCGGTCTGCTCGACGCCGAAACGCCGCAGGGAGAGAGCCCCTTCGACCACACCGTGTGGGTCATCGCCTCCGACGGCGATCTGCAGGAGGGGCTCACGTCAGAGGCGTCGTCCCTCGCCGGTCACCAAGAGCTCGGCAATCTCGTGGTCATCTACGACGAGAACCACATCTCGATCGAAGACGACACAGACATCGCCTTCACTGAGGACGTGCTCAAGCGCTACGAGGCATACGGTTGGCACACCCAGCGCGTCGACTGGACGAAGACGGGCGTCTACTCCGAAGACGTCGAGGAGCTCTACCGCGCGCTCGCGGCGGCGAAGGCCGAGACGTCCAAGCCGTCGATCATCTCGCTGCGCACCATCATCGGTTGGCCGGCTCCCACCAAGCAGAACACGGGCAAGATCCACGGCTCAGCTCTCGGGGCGGGCGAAGTCGCCGCCCTCAAAGAGGTGCTCGGATTCGACCCTGAGGAGTCCTTCGTCGTCGAGCCAGAGGTCCTGGCCCAGACCCGCGAGGCGCTCCGCCGCGGCGGGAAGTTCGTCGAGGCCTGGCGCGAACGCTTCGACGCGTGGGCGGCAGGCAACCCGGAGGGCGCCGAACTGCTGGAGCGCATCCAGGCCGGCCGATTCCCCGATGGCTGGCACGCCGCTCTCCCCGAGTTCGAAGCGGGCACGGATGTCTCCACCCGCGCCGCGTCCGGCAAGGTCCTGAACGCCATCGGTCCTGTTCTGCCGGAGCTGTGGGGAGGCTCGGCCGACCTCGCGGAGTCGAACAATACGACCATCTCCGGTTCGCCGTCGTTCGTCCCTGCTTCCCGTTCGACAAGCACGTGGGCCGGGAACCCGTACGGGCGCGTCCTGCACTTCGGCATCCGCGAGCACGCCGCCGCCGCCATCGTGAACGGCATCACCCTGAGCGGCCCGACACGTGCGTTCTCCGGGACCTTCCTGATGTTCAGCGACTATCAACGCCCGGCGATCCGGCTCTCCGCTCTGATGGGCATCCCGTCCATTTACGTCTGGTCGCACGACTCCATCGGACTCGGCGAGGACGGGCCTACCCATCAGCCCGTCGAGCAGATTGCCACCCTGCGCGCGATTCCCGGCCTGGATGTGGTGCGCCCCGGTGATGCCAACGAAGTGTCTGTGGCGTGGAAGACCATCCTCGAGAACCGCGAGAACCCCGCCGGCATCGTCCTCACGCGACAGAACATCCCGACGTACCCACGCGGGACGGGTGACGCATCCGGAGACGCGTTCGGGTCGGCCTCCGGCGTCGCACGCGGCGGCTACGTGCTCGCCGAGGCGTCGAGCGGCGGTGTCACCGTGCCTGCAGAGGCGATCCTCATCGCCACAGGCTCCGAAGTCCAGCTCGCCGTCGATGCGCGCGAGGAACTGCAGGCGCAGGGAATCCCCACCCGCGTGGTCTCGATGCCGTGCGTCGAGTGGTTCGAGAAGCAGGACGTCGCGTACCGCGAGTCCGTGCTCCCTCGCTCCGTGCGGGCGCGGGTCTCCGTCGAGGCAGGCCTCGCTCTCGGCTGGAAGGAGTTCGTCGGCGAGGCAGGACGATCGGTCAGCCTTCAGCACTATGGCGCATCGGCCGACTACCAGCGGCTCTACCAGGAGTTCGGCATCACCGTGGACGCGGTCGTCGCCGCCGCCCAGGACTCGCTCGCTGACGCGCGCGAATAACGCTCTCTCTTTCCCCCGTCACAGAAAGTCGAAGTCATGAACCTCACCAACCCCACCGCAGACATCTCCGATGCCGGCGTCTCCATCTGGCTGGACGACCTCTCCAGGGCCCGTCTTGCCAGCGGCAGTCTTCACCGGCTGATCGAGGAGAAGAACGTCGTCGGCGTGACGACCAACCCGTCGATCTTCCAAGCCGCCATCACGTCGAGCGCCGACTACGACGAGAGCATCGCGGCGATGGCCGCCCAGGGCGCGAGCCTCGACGAGACGATCTTCGAGCTCACGACCACCGACGTCGCGGACGCGTGCGACCTGTTCGCGCCGATCGCCGCGGCGACGAACGGAATCGACGGGCGGGTCTCGATCGAGGTCGACCCGCGCCTGGCGTGGGACACCGAAGGCACCATCGCAGAGGCCAGGCGTCTCTTCGACAAGGTCGGCAAGGACAACGTCCTCATCAAGATCCCGGCCACTCGCGAGGGGCTCCCCGCAATCGCCGCGACCCTTGCCGCAGGAATCAGCGTCAACGTGACCCTGATCTTCTCGATCGAGCGATACCGGGAGGTCGTCAACGCGTTCCAGGTCGGCCTCAAGCGGGCGCAGGACAACGGGCACGACCTATCGACCATCCACTCGGTGGCCTCGTTCTTCGTGTCGCGGGTCGACACCGAGATCGACAAGCGGCTCGACGCCATCGGAACTCCGGAGGCGCTCGCCCTCAAAGGCAAGGCTGGCGTCGCGAACGCGCGGCTGGCATACGAGGCGTTCGAGGAGTTGTTCGCCACGCACCGCTGGGGCCTCCTCGCCGCATCGGGCGCCCGTCCTCAGCGGCCGCTGTGGGCATCCACGGGCGTCAAGGATCCTGCGTACCCGGACACGCTGTACGTGACGGGCCTCGTCGCGGCTCAGGTCGTCAACACCATGCCGGAGAAGACACTGGATGCGCTGTACGACCACGGGGTGGTCGAGGGCGACACCATCACAGGCGCGTACGACGAGTCAGCGGCTGTTCTGGAGGCGCTCGAAGCGATCGGCATCTCTTATGAGGAAGTCGTCGCGATTCTCGAAGAGGAGGGCCTGGACAAATTCGTCGCCAGTTGGACGGAGCTCCTGGACGACGTGGACGCCGCGCTGACGGAGGCGCGCACCTCGACGCCGACGCGCTGATCCAGCCGAACGCCGAATGGGCAGACACCCCGCGTGGGGAGTCTGCCCATTCGGCGTTGCGCGCCTGCACGGTGACCGCCGGCGCAGTCAGAGCTGGTGCACCTCGCAGCTGCAGTACATGTTCCGGCAGGTGTAGCACGCGGGCATCGCCCTGCAGCGCGGACACGCCTCGCAGTCGACAGGCACGATATGCCTGTCGGTGTTCCCGGGGTCGATGTCCTCTCCGCAGTGGTAGCAGCGGGGGCGTGCGATCGGGTCTGTCATGTCGATACTCCTTACTCAGGCAGAAGAAGAGCGCCAGGCTGATCAGCCTGGCGCCCCTCTCTTCGTCGCTGTCGGACGGCGGTGGTTAGCCGACGGCCATCAGCACCGGCACGGCGGCGATCGCGGCCACACCCGCGATCGCGGCGGTCAGCGGCTTGTTCTGACGAAGCTTCGGGACGGCGCGCACCACGACGGCGGCGACGACGACGCCGGCGAGAGCCATCGCCGTACTCGAAACGAGCTGCTCGACGGCGGAAGCGGCGACAGAGGTCGACCGGTCGAGCAGTCCGAAGCTGACGTTGTCGAGCGTCAGCGCGATCGGAAGGACCCACATCCAACGGGTGTTGGCGACCTTCCGGGCGGAGATCGCCACGACGATCAGGTAGAGACCCAGCGCGACAAGAGCCGTCGACGACACGATGGTGCCGACGAACTCGGGCATTTCGAAGCGCAGTGCCGTTCCGAGGAGGTAGGCGCCACTGTCGGCGATTCCGAACAGGGCCGCGAACGGCAGCCATGCCTTGCGATTGACGAGGGCGCCGACAGCCAGGCACGCGATAAAGCTGTCAAGGCCGAGAGTAAGGAAACCCATGAGAACCTCTCTAATTTCGATTGTTGTTGACGGGGGTGCGCGGCGGCGCCCACAGGAGGGGCGCCGCCGTGTGGATCATCAGTCGGGAAGTGCGAAGGTGATGAGCGCGCTGCCGTGGCCTGCGCCGAGCATTCCGGGGATGATTCCTTCGAGCCAGCCACCCCATCCGACGGGCACTGTCACGTACTGCTTGCCGTCGACGGAGTATGTGGAGCTGCTGCCGTGGTGGCCACTGCCGCACTGGAACTCCCAGAGCTTCTCTCCTGTCTCGGCGTGGAGGGCGACGAACTCACCGGTGGGGGTACCGGCGAAGACGACGTCGCCTGCGGTGGCGAGGACGGAGGCCGCCATCGGGTAGTCGATGCGCCACCGCCATTTTTCTTCTCCGTAGCTGTCGAACGCGCTGACCGAGCCGGACATGTTGTCGATGTCGACCTGCACGGCAGCACCCCAGTAGGGCATGCTCTCTTTGAACTCACGGCGGCGTCGGGTAGCCGTGGCTCCCACGTCGGCGACGGGGACGTAGAACATGTCCGTCTTCGGGCTGTACGCGGCGTGCGTCCATTCCTTCGCACCGGCGGGGCCGGGGTAGAAGTGCACGGGCTCGCCTTCCTTGTCCGGGTACTTGCGGGGCGTCACCTTGCCGTCGCGGGTGATGACTCCCCAGTCGATCCGGTCGACGAACGGAGTGACATGCTGCAGTTCACCGTTCGTGCGGTCGAGGACGAAGAAGTAGCCGTTCTTGTCGAAGTGGCCGAGAAGCTTCTTCCCGTCGCGCTCGAACAGCGTCATTTCCATGGTGGAGTCGTAGTCCCACAGGTCGTGCGGCGTGAACTGGTAGTGCCACGTGATCGCACCGGTGTCGACGTTCAACGCGATGACACTGTCGGTGTAGAGGTTGTCACCCTGTCGGACTTCGCCGTCGAAGTCGGGGGCCGGGTTGCCGGTTCCTGCGTAGTACAGGTTGGTCTCGGGGTCGTACGTGCCGGTCACCCAGTGGTTGCCGCCACCGCGCTGCCACGCCTCTCCGTCTTCCGGCCATGTCTCAGATCCTGGCTCGCCCGGCTTGGGGACCGTGTACGTGCGCCAGCGCTGTTCTCCGGTCTCCAGATCCCACGCGTCGATGTGACCGCGGACTCCGAATTCGCCGCCCGCACTGCCGGTGATGAGCATGTCCTTGATCACGGTGGGAGCCAGCGACGCGCTCTCTCCAGAGCGCACATCGCCGATCGTCTTCTGCCAGACCTTCTTGCCGTTGGTGGCGTCCAGCGCGAGCAGTTGCGCATTCGGGGTGACGAAGTACACCTTGCCGTTCGCGACAGCGCAACCGCGGTTCACGTTGCCGCAGCATAGCGACACGTCGAACGGGACTGCGTGCTTGTATCGCCACAGTTCCTTGCCCGTCACGGCGTCCAGCGCCCAGAACCAGCCGTCCCAACCGGTGACGAACATGACTCCGTCAACGATCAAGGGACAGGTCTCGAACGCGTACGTCGAAGCGCCGGCGATCTGACCGGACTGGCCGGCCTGGAAGATCCACGCCGGAGTCAGCTTCGACACGTTCTCGGTGTTGATCTGGTCAAGCAAGCTGTACCGCTGACCGTCGTACGCACCGTAGTACGTCAACCAGTTCTGCGACTCCGCGCGCGCCTTCAACAGGCGCTTGTAGTCGATCCCGTCGGTGACTGCCGGAGCGGCGCCGACGACAGCGCTGAGCGCGCCGTGGTTGATCGATTCGCCAGCGTCTACATATTCGATCGTCATTTTTCACAAACCTTTCTACGGTCGAGGCTGGACAGGACGGTCCAGCCGAGCCTCTGGGGGCACCTCGCCCCGAACCACAATCGCCGCCGTCAATCCGCGGCCCTCGTCGTTGCCGCCCGGCGAGCTGTACCAGTAGTAGCCAGGACCATCCAGCGTCAGGGTCGCCTGACCTCTGGAGTGGTTCAGCAACCACAGAAACTGCTGGTCGCCATTGCTCGGCAGCAAACAGGCATGCGTGTTCTTGTCGTCGTTGATCACCGTCAACTCCAGTTGACCGCCATGCGGCAGCACCAGGATCGCCGGGTCCCAACACACTTCGTCTTCGAGAATCCGGATCGTCGCTTGCATCACGCCGTCGGCACCTTCCACCGCCTCAGCAATAGAGCCGGTCGCCAGCACCCGCCCCATCGACGCGCGGTTCTGCCCGTCCAAACCGAACTCGGCCAACAAATCGGCCCGATCTACACCAGCCACCACAACACCACCTCCCACATTCGACACCCCGGAACCCATTGGTCCGGGCCAACAAACCCAAACCGTATGCCTCCGCAAACACGCCGAATGCACCCCGCCGCTCACGCGCGACAACGCACCGCTCGACCCCCACATGGCACCGCTCGGCGCCGGTCGGGATGGCAATGGTGCAGGGAGGAGCGTCAACAGCGGTCGCAGGGCTGCGCTGCGATCGAAAGGGGCGCGGCCCCAGGGCTTTGCCTGGGGCCGCGGGTCGCACTATCCCGCCAGGTAGTCGTGAGCGGCGGCGCTGAGGCGGGTGTGGACCCCTCCGTACGCCTGCGCCGACTTCAACGCCCACTTGGGGAGCTTCGCGACCATCGTGTAGTTCGGGTCGCAGACGTTCGCCGCCGGCGCCAGTCCGAGCTGGCTGACCAGTTGGTACGCATCCATCGTGTCGAGACCGGTCAGGTCGCGCGTCCAGTCGACGAGTTCCTTCTGGCTGATCCGGTATGCGTCTTCGAGCGGCCGGATCGACCCCGTCGTCATCACGAAGTCGTCGCTCTCGATACGAGGCCAGGCCGGCGCCCCGCCCTTGACGATATCGACGGCGATCACCGAGTTCATGGCGGATTCGAGGCCGGTGCCGCAGACCTCGCCCTCGCCCTGGCGCGCGTGGCCGTCGCCCAGCGACAGCATCGCCCCCGGTACGTTGACCGGCAGATAGAGCGTCGTCCCTGCGCGCACCTCCGGGGTGTCCATGTTGCCGCCGTGGGTGGACGGCGTCACGACCAGCCGGACCTCACCGCTGGCCGGGGCAACGCCCACGGTTCCGTGCATCGGGTCGAGCGGGAGTTCGAGCGTGTAGTCGGACGAGCGCGCATGGTAGGTCGCCGTCCACTTCTCCAGGTCGAGGTCGTAGAACCACACCCGCTCCTCGAGCGGTGCGCTGAGCATCGCCGTCTCGTGGGTCCGGGTGAGCGCACCGAAGAGAGGGAAGGTGCTCGAGATCGCGTAGTCGCGGGCGGGCACGATGGAGACGAAATGCACGGCGAGCAGGTCGCCCGGCTCGGCTCCCTGGACCTCGATCGGTCCTGCCACCGGATTCAGCTCCGAGAACGGGACCACCTGGCTCGGCAGATCGTTCTGGCTGATGACGCGGCCTCCGAAACAGTCCTCGGTGCTGACCTCGACGATGTCGCCCGGCCGGATGCTGAGTCGAGGTTCTACACCGCCGAACACGTAGGAGAACTCGTCGGGAGTCGGGGAGAGTCGGTGGGTGGTCATCAGGCCTTCGCCTCCGTCGCGGGGGCGGGTGTCGCGGTCGAATCCGTCGGGTCCGTCATCCTGCCCTGCTTCCTCAGGATGATCGCCAGCACGATTCCGACGGCCAGCCAGATCACGCCGAGGATCTGAGCGGATGCGCGGGCGTTGTAGATGACCGCCAGCAGGATCAGCAATCCGAGGGCGGGAAGGATCAGGTGCACGAACCAGCGGCGCGATTTCTGCTTGAACATGAACCACCAGATCACGGCGACGTTGAGCAGCACGAAGGCCGTCAACGCGCCGAAATTCACGAGCACGGAGATGGCGCTGAGACCATCCGGGAGCCAGGTGAGGTAGAGCCCGAGCACCAGCGAGATGCCGGCGACGACGAAGGTCGCATTGACCGGCACGCCGTGCTTCGCGTCGATCTTGCTGAGGAACTTCGGCAACTGACGGTCGCGTGACATCGCGAACAGCAGGCGCGATGTCGCGGCCTGGGCGACGAGGGCGTTCGCGAAGCCCCAGGCGACAGCGGTGGCCGCCGCGGTCACCACGAACATGAACGGCCCGCCCGCCTGCGCTGCCGCCTGGTAGAAGGCGGTGCCTGCCGCGTCACCCTTGCTGATGAGCTGGTCGGGATGCGGCACCAGCATGGCGGCGACCCAGGTCTGCACGACGAAGAGGACGCCGACGAGGAGCAGGGCGAAGATCATCGAACGCCCCAGCGACTTGCTGGTGCCCGAGTTCTCCTCGGCGAGCGTGGAGATACCGTCGAAACCGAGGAAGGAGAGCACCGCGATGGACACGGCCCCGAAGACGAGCGGCCAGGAGAACGTCTGGGGGTTGAAGAAGGCCTCGAAGGTGAGCCCGTTGCCCTTGCCCTGCGCGACGGCGACGAAGCCGATCACGAGGAAGACGGCGAGCACGAGCAGCTCAAGTACGAGCATCACCTTATTGACCCTGGCGGTGAACTGGATGCCGAGGTAGTTGATGAGCGTGTTGAGTGCGACGAAGACCAGCAGCCAGCCCCACAAGGGGACGGCGGGAATCATGCCGTTCATCGCGATCGACGCTGCTAAGTAGAGCAGGGCGGGGATCAGGATGTAGTCGAGCAGGATCATCCAGCCGGCCACGAAGCCAAGAACCTTCGCGATTCCTCGGCCGACATAGGTGTACACCGACCCCGACATCGGAAAGGCCTGCGCCATCTGGGCGTAGGAGTTGGCGGTGCACATCATGGCCAGCATGCCGACGATGTACGCCGCAGCGACCATCCCTCCCGATGCCTGGAAGACGCTGCCGAATATGGCGAACGGGGCGATGGGCACCATGAAGATGAGCCCGTAGACGAGCAGATCGGTGAACGTCAGCTTCCGCTTCAGTTCCTGTTTGTAGCCGAACTGTTCGATGCCACCGGTGTTGCGGTCGACGGGCATCGGGGCGTCGTCGCCAGCTGGGGTGTTCGGAAGAGACAAGAGCCGTCCGCTCGTCGGGACGAAGCGCGTGCTTCGTCGGAACTCGAAATTATTTCCATTTGGAAATAATTCGACAGGCTACACCCCGGGGAGGCTTTCGACGACACGCAGTTGCGTGCCATCGGCGAAAGCGAGCTGTGGCGGCCGCCTGTGCGCCGCGAGAAGCAGCTCGACGCCCGCCCGAGCTGCCGGAGAGCCGTGCAGCGCCATCCCGCTGGTGCAGAGAGTGGCGAGCGCGCGCATCCCCTCGTAGGTGCTTTCGGCATACGCGCCGGGCACAGGAGCGTTGATGCCGAAGCGGGCGACGTAGAGCTCCATGAGCCTGTGGTGCCGATCGTCGTCCTGCAGAACGAACGACGGCAGCGTCGCGAACGCGGCTCCGGAACTGTCGCCTCCGGACGCGACGAGGCTGTTCTCGTCGAATGCGGTGTATAGCCGCACGAGCGGACGCGTGGCGGCCTCGTCGAAGGCGCGCTGGAAGGTGATCGCATCCCGCCCGATCAAGGACACGAGCACGGCATCGGCCCCGGACCGTTCGGCGTCCGCGACGAGACGTTCTGTGTCGACGCCGCCGAGCGGTATGAGGCGGTCGAGGACGATCTCCTGCCCCAGCGACCTCAGGATGCCTGTCGCCGCGTGATGAATTTGCCGCGGCCAGACATAGTCGTTGCCGATCAGGGCCCACCGCTTCGCTCTCCTGTGCAGGGCGAGCCAGTTGATCGGTCGCCGCAACTGTTCGAGCGGCCCGATTCCGAGGTAATAAGAGGAGTGGTGGGGGCGGGGATACTCGTGCGGCGGGGTGAAGACGTATGGGGCACGTCCGCGCACTGCACGATCGACGGCCTCGCGAACATCCGATGGATGCGTCCCGACGAGCCCGCAGACGAGTCCGGCCCCGATCAGCGACGCGACCTCCGCCGCGACCGTCGCGGCGTCGCGGCCGGCGTCCACGAGCACCAGGTCGATGGCTCGCCCGCTCGTCGCGCTGACCTCCTCGGCGGCGAGCAGCCCGCAGTTCACGATGGCCGGGCCGGCGACACCCATGATCCCGGAGAGCGGCGCCAGGAGTGCCACTGCCGTCCTGTGCGGCTCCGGGCCGCGAAAAAGGACGTCGCTGGTCAGCATCACTGTGACATCCGAGTTCACAGCATTAGTATGACCGCACGGACGAAGAGGACGGGTTCGATGCTGGAAGATCGCGCGGGATCGCTCGCGGCACGAGGGGGAGCAGTGACGTTGTCGAGCGCTCTCGTCACGCTGTCGACCGTCGAACAACGACTTGTCCGCGGCCTGACGACGGCGCTGAGCGAAGCAGAGGTGTCCGTCGAGCAATGGCGCATCCTGGAGCTCGTCGACGCGCTCGCTGCGCCGACGATGGGGGACCTCGCCTCCGCGTCCGGTCTCGCCGGCGCGTCACTGAGCCGCACGGTCGACGCGCTGGAGGACGAGGCTAGCGTGTTCCGCCTGGCCGACGCCGCCGACCGGCGTCGGATCACGGTGCGGCTCTCCGACCGCGGCGCGGCGCGGCTGCGGGGCGTTCGCGCGATCGTCGCCGCCTGGGACGCGGACATGAACCGCGCGCTCGGAAGCGCAGCGATCGAGCGCTTGGGCGGGCAGCTTGCCTCGATGTCCTCCGCCCTCGATGCTGGGACCGCCGGCGCAGTAATGCGGGAATAGGGAGGCGGCCGGAGCTGCGCGGTCCGTGGTGCCTTACTCCGCTTCACTAGGCAAGTGAACTAGTTGTCTTCGCCGATTTCTCGCCGTACAACTCAGGTATGAACAACGACGAGCGCGCTTCCCTCCCACCCGGGCCGGACTTCGCCTACGGGGGTTACACGGTGCGGCTTGAACCAGAGCACGGGAAGACCGGACGTTGGCGAGTCGTCGACGACGAGCGCTACTACGGACTGGTTGCGGCGGCTGATCCGGTCAAGGGCGAGCCGGAGGTGCATTTCGCGACGCACTTTCCTGGCGAGGAAGACATCCCGCCGATGAAGGTCGTCCCGCTGTGGACGACGGCGGTCGAGTTCCTCCTGGATGCGGGGGAGGGCCAGCCGTTATGGGGGCTCCCGGATGATCGCACCGCACCGCATCCCATCGTGGCCGACGGCGCTGGGACGTCTGCTCCGTCCTGATCAGCCTTCCACGCCGGGCGATGGGGCCTCGGTTCGCTCACGGGCGAGCTGTTCGCCGGTGTACCGGAGTGCCCGTCGCGCGAATGCGAGTGACAGCCCGTGGTCCTCGCCGTCGAGGTCGGCGATCACCGCATCGGTGTGCCCGGCCAGCCAGCGTCGCGATGAGCCGGCGAGGCGAGGGGCGATCACGTCGTCGCCGTCGCCGAGCCCGTACCAGACGTTCGGGCGCGCTCGCTTGACGCCGGCATGGGGCGTCCGATCCCAGACGTACCCGGCGACGACTGCGCACGACACATACGCGCTCGGGCTTTTCCGGAGCAGGTGCAAGGCCAGCGCTCCGCCCTGGGACCACCCGACGAGCGAGACAGAGCTCGCATCCTGGCGTGCGATCCATCCGGCGACACCACGGGCCACCGCGGACATGGCCCTGTTCCCCTGTGCCATGCGCAGTTTCTGGCCGCTGAAGTCGGCCCACGCCCATCCCCGACCGGTGGCGGCCGGCCCACGCAGCGATGCGCCGACGGCTCCGGGTGGGATCGAGTCGAAATGTTGTGCCCAGTCGGTCTCGTCGTGACCGAAACCATGCAGGAGCACGACGAGCGGCCGACCGGCGCGCTCTCCCTCCGGGGCGGACCACAGGACGGCCTCCTCATCGATGGGAACAACGTCGTGCACGATCTCTCCTTCGGGTTCGTCAATACCTGGCCGTTCGTCGGGCCCGGGTCCGCCTACTGTGCGCCCGGCCTGCCGGCGCCCGTCGCACGGGTGCGCGCCGACCGCAACGTGTCGGATGGGCGCTCGCCGAACGCAGCGCAGTATGCGGCGGCGAATCTGCCCAGGTGCACGAAGCCCCAGCGGGTGGCCACCTCCGTCACGCCGACCGTTTCCGGAGATGCTGCGAGCAGTTCTTCGCGCACCTTTTCGAGACGCACCTGCCGCAGGTAGGCCATCGGGGTGGTGCCCAGGCACCGGCGGAAGCCCTCGTGCACGCTGCGCACACTCAGCGACACCGCTGCGGCCAGTTCTCCGACGGTCCACGGATGCGCCGGGCTGCTGCGCAGGAGTTCCACCGCCTGCGATACCGGCCGGGCGGCAGGGGCGGGCGACGTTCGCGCCAGGAGAGCAGAGTGATTGTGCGGCTGCGCGAACAGGAGGCTGTGCATCAGCACCTGCTCCAGCCGTTGCAGCGCAAGCGGGTGGGAGAGCGGTCCCTCCGCCACGTCGGAGGCGTGGTCGATCAGCTGGAGGGTCTGCATCATGAGCTGACCACCGGGGCTCGCTAGGTTGAGCTCAGCCGTGAACTGGAGCGGCCGTGCGAGCGTCGTGCCGAGCATGTTCTCGAGTTCGAGCTGGAGCTGGTCGCGCGGGATCATCAGAGAGATCTGCGCGAACCGTTCGCTGCAGTCGAGTTCCACCGATCTCCCCGGCATGAAGACCCCGGCCGTCTGCTGCGTCCCGTAGATCGGTGTGCCGTGTGCTGCGCGCATCCTGGCCCGGCCGCCCGTCGGGATGTCGATGTGGAAGTGCTCCGCCTCGGCGGTCTCGATCTGGACGGCGTTCTGAAACCGCATGTACCCGCAGGTGACCCGGCCCACCCTGAGGGCGTTGAGCTCCATGGCGACAGGCGTGGATGCACGCGCAGCGGGGAAGTCCACGGGGAGGAACACGTTCGTCAGCGCTTCTTTGGTCTGCTCGATTCCCCGGCTCGACACGATACGCCGGCCGCGGAACATTTCGGCCGCGTTCGCTCGCATGACGCGATTCTATGCGTCGCTCGTCTGGCTCCAGAATCGAGCGCTGCGCAAAGCGGATACACGTCCGCGCTTGGCGGATATCCGTCGTTCCGGCCCGAGCATACGGTGATTCGTGTCGACGCAGATCTGCACGACGATGTGCGGCGGCCTTCTCCTTCGGGTGGAGAAGGCCGCCGTTTCCCCTATCGTCGCGGCCCGCACCACCGCAGGCGACGAACGAGCCGAAGGATGACAATGAGTCCTCGCGACCAGCCCCGCCGTCATCGGGCGAGCGGTGTTCGATGAATCAGCCGAGTCTTCCGACGAGACCGAGGTGGTGCAGACAGTGCGGGTCGCGCGCCCGTGTCGTCGTCAACCCGTACTACGGGGTCGGTCTCGCGGTCCACCAGTACCTGTCAAGCTGCACGCGATGCGGGTTCGTCGAATTCCTGCAGACCACGCGCCGCGATCGCGCAGAGGATCGCCCGACCGGCACGGCAACCGAGCAACCACGCCGGAGTCGGTTGGCCGGACTCGTTCGAGGACGGTCCCATCGCGCGGCGCACGCGCGCTCGCGCGCTGGACGGGTGCGGGCGTGGTCGATGCGCAACCGGGCATCCCTCACCGTGCTCATCGTCCTGGCCGCACTGATCTCTGCTCTCGCAGTCGTCGCCTCACTGCGATAACCCCGCGAAGCTCGCAGCGGGCCGGACGGGCGCACGGTCCCGCACCCATCGACCCGGATGTCGTTTCCGCCTCGGCTCGTTCGACGTATGGGCATGAGCGAACACGAGAGCCGCCGGGGAGACCCGGCGGAATGCCAGGAGCACCCCGAGGAGGACGAGCGCCCCCTCGACGGTGCAGCACGGCTCCTGCTGCTGGCGGGGTTCTGGCCGCATTGACCGCCCGGAATCTTCCCCCTACTCAGCCCCGTCTCCGTCGAGTAGCGTCGGCAGCACATGGCACCACCCTGCGATGAGGAGATGGACACGTGGCAAGAGAACAGGATTCCGTACAGCGCTCGACCCTCCCGATCCCGGATCTGGCCTATACCGGGACGGTCACCTACGACGCCACCGACCCGGATACGCACTATCCGCCCATCCAGCGCGGTCTTCCTCCCGCAGACGCTCCGAACGTGCTCGTCGTCCTCATCGACGACACCGGATTCGGGGCGTCGAGTGCTTTCGGCGGCCCTGTGCACACGCCCAACTTCGAGCGGGTCGCCGCGCAGGGGCTCAAGTACACCCGATTCCACACCACCGCCCTGTGCTCCCCGACCCGCGCAGCGTTGCTGTCCGGCCGCAACCACCACACCGTGGGGATGGGCGGCATCACCGAGATCGCCACCAGCGCGCCGGGCTACAACTCGCTGCGGCCCAACAACTGCGCTCCGTTGGCCGAGACGCTCCGGCTGAACGGCTACAACACCGCCCAGTTCGGCAAATGCCACGAGGTGCCCGTGTGGGAGTCGAGCGCCGTCGGGCCGTTCGACCACTGGCCGACCCCCGGCGGCGGCTTCGAGTACTTCTACGGCTTCATCGGCGGAGAGACGAACCAGTGGTATCCGGCGATCTACGAAGGGACCACTCCGGTCGAGCCGTGGGGCACGCCGGAGCAGGGGTATCACTTCATGGCCGACATGACGGAGAAGGCCATCGTCTGGACGAAGCAGCAAAAGTCGCTCGCACCGGACAAGCCGTTCTTCACCTACTTCGCCCCAGGCGCGACGCACGCGCCGCACCATGTTCCGCCGGAGTGGGCGGACAAGTACGCGGGCACGTTCGACCAGGGCTGGGATGCGATCCGCGAGGAGACCTTCGCGCGGCAGAAGGAACTCGGCGTCGTCCCAGAGGGTGCGACGCTCACAACTCGCAGCGATGGCATCCCCGCCTGGGATGAGATGAGCGACGACCTGAAGCCGGTGCTCGCCCGCCAGATGGAGGTCTACGCCGGGTACCTCGAGTACGCCGACCACCACGTCGGCCTGCTGCTGGATGCTCTCGAGGAGATCGGCGAACTCGACAACACCCTCGTCTACGTGATCATCGGCGACAACGGCGCATCGGCAGAGGGAACGATGACGGGCACCACCAACGAGGCGTTCACCATCAACCACATGACCGAGATGGAGGACGACGCGTACAAGATCGCCCACAAGGACGACCTCGGCACGCCCCGCTCGTACAACCACTACGCCATCGGCTGGGCGCACGCGATGGACACCCCGTACCAGTGGACGAAGCAGGTGGCCTCGCACTGGGGCGGCACCCGCAACGGCACGATCGTCTCGTGGCCGAAGGGGATCGCCGCGCGCGGAGAGATCCGCAACCAGTTCGCCCACGTCATCGACGTTGCCCCGACCGTGCTGGCCGCTGCCGGCATCCCGGAGCCGTCGACGGTGCACGGTGTGACCCAGCGCCCGTACGAGGGAACGCCGATGAACTACAGCTTCGACTCAGCAGACGCCGACGAGCAGCACACCACGCAGTACTTCGAGATGCTGGGCAACCGGGCCATCTTCCACAAGGGATGGACGGCCGTCGCCATGCACAAGAAGCCGTGGCTCGGATCGGACCACGGACTCGACGAGGACGTCTGGGAACTCTACAACGTGGAGGAGGACTGGACCCAGTCACACGATCTCGCCGCGCAGGAGCCGGAGCGGTTGGCGGAGCTCCAGCGACTCTTCCTCATCCAGGCGGCACGCTTCAACGTGCTACCGCTCGACATCCGCTCGGCCGAACGTTTCAACGCGGAGCTCGCCGGCCGGCCGACGCTCGTCCAGGGCACCTCGCAGACGTTCTACACCGGGATGAAGCGCCTCAGCGAGAACTCGGTGGTGAACGTCAAGAACAAGTCGTTCACCGTGACGGCGAAGCTGACGATCCCGGATGGCGGCGCGAACGGCGTGATCATCGCTCAGGGCGGCGCATACGGTGGATGGTCGGTGTACGTCACAGACGGGAAGCCGGCGTTCGCGTACAACATCATGGGCATCAAGACCGACTTCACCAGGTCGGACGACGCGCTGGCATCGGGAGACCACGAGCTGGTCGTGCACTTCGCATATGACGGAGGCGGCCTCGGGAAGGGCGGCACGGTCACGATCTCGGACGGGGATGCCGTGCTCGCGACCGGAACCGTCGAGCGCACCCTGCCGTTCTTCTTCTCGATGGACGAGACGGTCGACATCGGCGAAGATCTCGCGTCGCCGGTCTCCAGCGACTACGGCCCGGCGGGCAACGGCTTCACCGGCAGGATCGCCTGGGTCCGTCTCGACGCAGGGGACGACAGCCACGATCACCTGATCGACCCGGAGCACCAGATGCAGATCGCGATGACGCGGCAGTAGCGGCGCCGTCACGCGGCCGTCGCGCGGTGAAGACGCGCGGCGGTCGCGTGCCGTCAGCCGATCGCAGCAGCCGCCACGAACGCGAGGATCGCCCCGGCGAGCAGCAGCGCGTGCAGGATCATGTGCTCGAGGTTGGGCCGCGGCCGGTCGCCGATGCGGGGGAGCACGATGATCGTCCGCGCGTATGTGCGGGCGTGAAGCTCTTCCCAGGTGTCCGCTGTCCCGGCCGTCGCCCACGGCACGGTGATGCCCGCCAGGTACGGCAGCCACCAGAGCAGGAGACCGCCGGCGACGACGATGGTCTCGATCGCGCCGCCGACGACCGCGAGGACGGGGGCTGCGAACAATCCGGCGAGGCCGACCAGGATCGCGGGGAGGAGCATGATCGGGCCGTTGATGGCGACCTCGGTCGCGCGTTCCCTCCGGGTGGCGGCGCGCACATTGTTCAGCGGCGCGAGGTCGACGAGGGTGGTGACGACGAAGTAGACGTCGGCGGCGAGCAGGACGGCGACAGCGGCGATCACCACGGCTACTCGCCTCCCGTCGCGAGTTGGGCGGCGATCCCGTCGAGGAAGGTCGTCGTGGCGATGCCGAACCAGGTGTCGTAGAAGTCGCGGGATGCGACCGGCGCGTTCGGTACGTCGCCGAACTCCGCGAGCGCGAGGCCGACGACCAGCACGTACAGCGACTGCACCGTGAGGAGGGCGTGCTCCACCGTCGTGCGCAACTCGCGCGCCAGCGGCGGCCCGAAGTCGTCGGCCATCCGTTGCGCGAGGGCGGGAGAGATGTTCACCGTCGCGACGACCTTCGTCGATCCTGGATGCGCTCGCAGCGTCTCGCGGAGCCGGTCGGCGAGCGTGGTCAGGATCGTCCGCCAGTCGTCTGTCGGGTCCAGGGTCGCCATGACCTCGCCGGCGATCGCATCCACCGACTCCTGCAGCAGCTCGTGCCTGCTCGCGATGTGGTTGTACAGCGACGCGGCCTTGACATCGAGCCTGGCCGCGATCGCCCGCATCGAGAGGGCGGTCTCGCCATCTGCGTCGAGGATGGCGCGGGCTGTGTCAAGGATCAGTGTGCGGGAGAGCGGGGTGGGCATGGTCACTCCAATCGCCGACTAACGGTGTTAGTTAAGCTAACGCCGTTAGTTTCCGAGCGCAAGAGGCGCCGCAGTGGCCTAGCAATGCGGAGTGCACGGGTTTATGCTGACCCGAAGCGCAGGTGATCAGAAACTCAAAGGGGGCAGTTTCGTGTGCACTGGGGCGAATTACACGACGCAGGACCACTACTTCGGTCGCAACCTCGACTTGGAGTACTCGTACGACGAGGCGGTGACCATCACGCCTCGCAACTTCGCATTCGAGTTCCGCAAAGAGCGGACACTCTCGACGCATCACGCCATCATCGGGATGGCCACCATCGCCGACGGGTATCCGCTGTACTACGACGCGACGAACGAAAAGGGCCTCAGCATGGCGGGGCTCAACTTTCCCGGCAATGCTGACTACAAACCTGAAGCGGCGGGCATGGTGAACATCACGCCGTTCGAGTTCATCCCCTGGATTCTGGGGCAGTTCGAGACCGTCGACGAGGTGCGGACGGCCCTTGAAACGTTGAACCTCGTCGACATCGACTTCAGCGACTCCTTTCCGTTGTCTCCGCTGCACTGGATCGTCTCGGACAGGTCCGGTTCCCTCACGGTCGAGAGCGTCAAAGACGGTCTGAAGGTGTACGACAATCCGGTGGGGGTTCTGACCAACAACCCGCCTTTCGACATCCAGTCCTTCAACCTGAACAACTTCATGCAGTTGTCGAGGACGCCTCCCGAGAAGCGCTTTTCAGACGAACTCCCGTTCGACGTCTACAGTCGCGGGATGGGCGCAATCGGCCTTCCGGGCGATCTGTCATCGGCGTCGCGCTTCGTCAAGGTGGCCTTCACGAAGCTGAACTCCGTGTCGGGGGACTCCGAGTCGGAATCGATCAGTCAGTTCTTCCAGATTCTGGGGTCGGTCGCGCAGCAGCGGGGATGCGTCGAAGTGTCGCCCGGCGCGTACGAGATCACGATCTACTCCTCGTGCTGCAACACGGACAAGGGGATCTACTACTACACCACCTACGAGAACAGTGGGATCACGGCGGTGGACCTGCACAAAGAAGACCTCGACGGCGACACCCTCGCCGACTATCCCCTGATCAAAGGCCAGCAGATCCACGCGCAGAACTAGCTAGGAATCATTGAGCCCGGCCGGCGTCGGCCAGCCGGAATCAGTCGCCGTCCGACGTCCGCAGCCCCGCGAGCAGCAGGCGCACCATCCGCTCTGCCTGGCCGGACCCCTCGGTGGATGCCGGACCTCCCCCGTGGCAGAGGTTCGCGACCGCGCCGAGGAACTCGGAGGGGTCGACGCTCTGCACCACGTCCCCGGATGCGGTCGCGGCGGCGAGCAGGCGCGCCAGCGTCGGTGTGAGGCGCGTGGAGAAGTACTCGGCGAGGGGTTCGTACGCCGCATCGCCGGAGTGCAGGGCGGCGGCGAGACCGCGCTTCGTGGCGACGAACTGGGTGTAGCGCATGATCCACCTGTCGAGCGCTTCTCCGGGCGGATAGCTCGCCTCGATCTCGGTGGCCGCGTCGACGCACGCGTCCATCTCGCGCCGGAACACGGCGGAGATGAGGTCGGAGCGGAGGGGGAAGTGCCGGTAGAGCGTTCCGACGCCGACCCCGGCGCGCTCGGCGATCGACCGCACGGGGGCATCGACGCCGGACTCGGCGAACACGGCCTTCGCCGCCAGCACGAGGGCGTCGACGTTCTGGCGGGCGTCGGCGCGCATCCTTGGACGCTCGGGCTGCGCCGCGTGGTCGGCAGTGGTGGCGGAGGTCGGCATACAGGGTTCCTCTTGTGGTCGGAACGCCGTTCCGCGTAGAGTGAAGCTAAACGGAACAATGTTCCGCTTAGTCGGACGGAAGCTATCCGGAGTGATGTTCCGGTTATTCGATTCTAGGGCACCGACCGCCTCCGGCACCACGGGCATCCGACTCGAACGCACACACAAGGAGCAGGCACCATGCAGTACCGCACACTCGGCCGCACCGGCATCAAGGTGACCCCGTACGCTCTCGGAGCGATGATGCTGGGTTCTCTCGGCAACCCCGACCGGCAGGAGGGCATCGCCATCATCCACAGGGCACTCGACGCCGGAATCAACGTCGTCGACACCGCCGACCGCTACGGAGACTCCGAGGAGGTCGTCGGCGAAGCGCTCAAGGGCCGCCGCGACGATGTCGTGCTCGCCACCAAGTTCTGGGGCCCCGTCGACGACGACATCAACCACCGCGGCGCATCCCGTCGCTGGATCGTGCAGGCGGTCGAGCGCTCCCTCCGACGCCTGCAGACCGATCACATCGACCTCTATCAGCTTCACCGGCCAGACCCGGAGACGGACATCGACGAGACGCTCTCCGCTCTCACCGACCTCGTCCGGCAGGGGAAGGTGCGCGCGATCGGCTCGTCCTCGATGCGCGGATCGGAGATCGTCGAGGCGCAGTGGATGGCGGAACGGCGCGGTTTCGAGCGCTTCCGCACCGAACAGCCGAACTACTCGATCCTCGACCGCGAGATCGAGCGCGAGATCCTGCCTGTCGCCGAACGCTACGGGATGGGCACGCTCGTCTACAGTCCGCTCGCCGGCGGAACCCTGACGGGCAGATACCGGGCAGGCCAGGAGAACGACAACTTCCGCTCGACACGGACCGGGATGCGCCACTTCCGCGACGAGCGCCGTCTGGCAGCCGTCGAAGAGCTCGTGAAACTCGCCGACGAGTCCGGCGTGAAGCTGACGCACCTCGCCATGGCGTTCGTCATCGCGCATCCGGGCGTCACCTCCGCGATCGCCGGGCCGCGCACGATGGAGCAGTTGGAGGACACGCTCGCGGGCATGGAGGTCTCGCTGTCCGACGACGTGCTCGACCGGATCGACGCGATCGTGCCGCCCGGCGAGAGCATCGGCGCGATGGACATGGTCTACCGCGGGCCGGAGGTCGGCGACCCTTCGCTGCGTCGCCGGCCGGCCGCGGAGCGCTCCGCGGCGTGAGCTCACGCGGGGGAGGAGGGTTGCGCTGCGCCGCGTCCGGTGGTGCAATTCGACGGTGAACGATGAGCAGAGCCCCGCGTCGGACACGCACGTGACCGGACGTGTCCCCGCGGGGCTGACGACGGCGGAGTTCGTCCTCCGCCCGATCGTGGCGGGCGACGCGGCGAACGATCACGCCGCGCTGATGGAGACGCGGGACGAGCTGCGGCTCTGGGAGCAGTCGAGCTGGCCGGAGGACGACTTCACCGTGGAGGCGAACCGCGACGACCTCGCCGGACTCGAAGCGCGCCACAACGACCGGCGAGCCCTCACGTACACGGTGCTCGACCCGGCCGGGGGAGAGTGCCTCGGCTGCGTCTACGTCTTCCCCACCGGAGCGTCGTTCCTCGAGAAGGCCACGGTGACCCCGGTCGGCGACGACGCGTGGGCGGAGGTGGATCTCGTCGTCTACTTCTGGGTGCGGCGGAGCAGGATGGCCACGGCGATGGATGAGCGACTCCTCGCTGCGCTGCGTGCCTGGTTCGCGGACGAGTGGGATGCGGAGAAGGTCGTCTTCGTCGTGAGCGAGCTGTTCGCGCAGCAGGTGGAGCTCATCCGGCGTACCGATCTCGCCCTGCAGTTCGAGCTCGTCGAGCCGCAGAAGCCGGGGAGGTTTCTGGTCTTCGGCTGAGCCGGGAGCCGGGAGCCGGGTGCCTCGGTCAGCCCGGGTCGTTCGCCGACCCCGCGCGCTAGTCTGAATCCGTTCCGGTACCGGACGGGGCGACGCGACACGTGACACTGGCACACCTGGGAAGGAACCACTCCATGCGCATCCACCCTCGACTCTGGATGGGTTTCGTCATCTGGGCCGGCTACGTCGTCGTGATCTTCCTGGTCACGAAGCTGATGGGCGTTCCGTACACCCGCATCGGCGCCACGGCGGAGGAGACCTGGAAGGGTGCGGTGGTCGACCTCGCCGTCGCCGCTGTGCTGCTCGCGATCACCACCTCGCTGCTCGGCTGGTGGCGGCCTGCACTCTTCGAGCGGAAGCGCTCGCACCACAAGTGGCCCATCTTCGTGCCGATCGTGATGCTCCTGGTCGCGTTCGCGAACCTCGTCAACACGGACTGGTCGAAGTTCGACGCGTCGTTCGTCTTCGCGCTGGTCGCGCTGGGCATCCTGGTCGGCTTCAACGAGGAGCTCATGACGCGGGGTCTGGTGCTCACGGCGTTCCGTTCGCGCCTGCCGGAGGGCTGGGTGTGGTTCATCTCCAGCGTGTTGTTCGGCGGGATGCACCTGGTCAACGCAGCGCTCGGCGCGCCCATCGGCAGCACGCTCGTCCAGGTGCTGATGGCGTTCGCCTCCGGCACCGCGTTCTACATCGTGCGGCGGGTCACCGGTTCGCTGATCTGGGCGATGCTGTTGCACGGCCTGTGGGACGTCTCGGTGTTCGCGGTCGGCCATGCCTCCGTTGGCCCAGCCATTGCGAACATCCTGGCCCCTGTGGTCGGCCTGCTCGCGCTGGCGGTCGTGTACTGGGTGATCAAAGGGACGGACGAGAAGCCGGTGGATGCGGGGGCGGCCGAAGCCAGGATGGCCGCCTGAGCAGTTCCGTCGCGGCGACGACCGTCGCGCACGCGCACGCGCTTCCGCACGCGCTTGCGCCCACCCGGGCAGAGCGCATAGCATCGCAGAAAACCATCCACTTAACGGTTTTTTACCCACGCCAACGGAGACGCACCTCGATGACCGACCAGCTCACCCGCAGCCCATCCGCCCTGCGGGTCGTGCTGCAGAGCCCCCTGTATCGCGGCGCGACGCTCGCGCTCTTCCTGTCCGGTCTCGGCACGTCGGCCGCCGCACCGCAGATCGCGCAGTTCCTCGTCAACGATCTCGGCAGTTCGCTCACCGTCGCCGGGCTGTACTACCTCACCAATCTCACCGCCCCCGTCGCCGGTTACCTGATCGGGCGTCGCTCCGACCGCACGGGCAGGAGGCTCGGGCTGTTCCGGCTGTGCGCGGTGGCCGGCGGCGTCGGCTGGCTCGCCATCGCGTTCTCCGGTCAGCTCTGGATGCCGTTCGTCGTCAGCGCCGTCATCCTCGGCTTCGCGGGAGCAGCGGCATCGCAGTTGTTCGCCGCCATCCACGACGAGCTCGCCGCCGCTCCCACCCCGGTCGGCGACGGAGTGGTCTCCATCGTGCGGATGGCCCTGACGTTCGGCTGGGTGATCGGTCCCGTCGCCGGGTCGTACCTCGCCGCGCAGACGAGCCTGCGGGTGACCCTGATCGCGACGGCGGTCTGCACCATCGCGCAGCTCCTGCCCATCGGAACGCTGCGCGAACGAGTGGATGCGGTCCCCACCACAGACACGCACGAGTCCGCCGCGACCGTGGCGCGGTCGCACGTCCCTGTGCGGGCGATGCTGCCGCTGCTCGTCTTCACCGGCCTGTATGTGCTCGTCTACGCAGGAGAGCCGATCAAGTACGCCTACCTGCCGATCTACATGAACGATCAGCTCCACTTCCCCGGCGCGCTCAGTGGCGCGATCATCGGCATCCAGCCGCTGGTCGAGCTCGCACTCATGCCGGTGGCCGTCGTGGTCGCCCGGCGCACAGGGATGCTGCCGCTCATGGTCGTCGGCGCGCTCTTCGGCGTCGGCGCCAACCTGCTCTTCGCAACGACGGCGTCGGCGGTCGGGCTCTTCGCCGGCCAGATCCTGATGGGTGGCGTGTGGGGTGTGTTCGCCGGGCTCGGGATCATCGTGGCGCAGCGGCTGCTCCCCAGTGCCATCGCGACGGCGTCGGCGATCTTCATCACGGCCCCCGCCCTCAGCTCGGCGCTGGGCGGCCTCGCGGGCGGCATCGGGGCCGGCACGATCGGGCTGCCTCTGGTGTTCGTCGTCCCGGCTGCGCTCGCCCTGGTCGCCTCGGCAGGACTCCTGGTGCTGCACCGGAGGGTCGTGGCGGAAACGGGACGACGGCTCTAGCCGGTCACCGCGCGCGTCTGCTCCGGACGACGCCGACCACGATCAGCACGAGACCGATCACGAGCAGGATCGGGCCGATGGTCCCCCAGAGCGACGACCCGCTCATGGCGGAGCCGCGCAGCACGTTGAGACCCTGCAGGGTCCACACCAGGCCGACGAGACCGAGGATCACGCCGGGGACGACGAACGGCCAACTGCGCTTCATGGCCTCACCCTAGACCTGTCGGGACGCGCGCGGTCGGCGGATCTTGGAGGCCGGAAGGCGACCGGTTAGCATTCTGCACACGGGGCGCGCCCGATTCGCTCGGTGAGGGGGAGCAATGCCGGACGGGATCGCGACAGACGAACGCCTCGGCCTGACCTCGGCCGAGGTGGCGGAGCGGGTTGCGGACGGCCGCACGAACGCATTCCGGCAGGATGCGAGCCGCAGCGTCGGCAGCATCGTCAGGGCCAACGTGCTCACCCTGTTCAACGGCATCATCGCCGCCTGCTTCCTCGTTCTGCTGGTGCTCGGCCGCTGGCAGGATGCGCTGTTCGGCCTGAGCGCCATCGCCAACACGGTCATCGGGTCTGTGCAGGAGTTCCGGGCCAAGGCCGCACTCGACCGGCTCGCCGTGCTGCACGCACCGAACGCGCGCGTGCTGCGCGACGGAGCGGAGGCGTCGATCGCCGTCGCTGACGTCGTGCTCGACGATCTGCTCGTGCTGCGGGCGGGAGACCAGGTTCCCGCGGATGCGCGGGTGGTGGAGGCCGGGCACTTCCAGCTCGATGAGTCGCTGCTGACCGGCGAGTCCGACCCGATCGACAAGGTGCAGGGCGACGAGGTGCTGTCCGGGTCCGTCGTCGTGGCCGGGGAGGGGAGAGCGCAGGTCGACAAGGTCGGCGCCGACTCGTTCGCCAACAAGCTGTCTGCGCAGGCCAAGAAGTTCTCGCTCGTCGCCAGCGAGCTGCGCTCGTCGATCGACAGGGTGCTCCGCTGGGTGACCTGGGTGGTCGGCCCGATCGCGCTGCTCGTCGTCAACGCGCAGGTGATCGCGCTCGGCGGCTGGTCCGCCGAGACGTTCTCGACGGGCGCCTGGCGCCAGGCGGCCGTCAACACGATCGCGGCCGTGGTCGCCATGATCCCGCTCGGTCTGGTGCTGATGACGAGCATCGCGTTCGCCGTCGGCGCGGTGAAGCTGGCGCGCCGGCAGGTGCTCGTGCAGGAGCTGGCGGCAGTGGAGGGGCTCGCCCGCGTCGACCTGATCTGCCTCGACAAGACCGGAACCCTGACCGAGGGCGACATCGAGTTCGACGCAGAGCACCCGCTGTCCGAGACGCAACCGCGCGGCTGGCGGTCGGTGCTCGCCTGGTACGGCACGGAACCGGATGCGAACGCGACCGCACGCTGCCTGGTCGCCGAGTACGCGCATCCGGTCGACGGGGCGCCGACGGGGCGCATCCCGTTCTCGTCGGCGCGGAAGTGGAGCGCCGTGTCGTTCGCGGCTGCGGATGCCCCCGGTTCGGCGGATGCCCCCGGAAGCTGGGTGCTCGGCGGCCCGGAGATGGTGTTCCCGGACGACCGTCTCTCGAGCCGCTCTGCCGAGCTCGCCGCCTCCGGCCGCCGCACCCTCGTGCTCGCGTACAGCGCGCAGCCGCTGGGAGACGACGAGCGGCTGCCGGACGACCTGGTCCCCGTGGCGCTGCTCACCTTCCGGGAGCGCATCAGGCCGGACGCGGCGGAGACCCTGCGCTACTTCGCCGAGCAGGGCGTCGGCGTGCGGGTGATCTCCGGAGACAACCCGCAGACCGTCGCCGCCATCGCCAGACAGGTGGGGCTGGATGCGCCGGACGGCTACGACGCCCGCTCGCTGCCTGACGACCAGGCCGAACTCACCAGGGTGCTCGAGCAGCACATCGTCTTCGGCCGCGTCACGCCCGACCAGAAGAAGGCCATCGTCGTCGCCCTCAAAGCGGCGGGACACACGGTCGCGATGACGGGGGACGGGGTCAACGACGCCCTCGCCATCAAGGAGGCCGACATGGGCATCGCGATGGAGTCCGGTGCGGCAGCCACGAAGGCCGTCGCCCGGATCGTGCTGCTCGACGGCCGGTTCTCCCATCTGCCGAGCGTGGTGGCGGAGGGACGGCAGGTGATCGCGAACATCGAACGCGTGTCGATGCTGTTCCTCACCAAGACCGCGTATGCGACGGCGCTCGCCGTGCTGTTCGGCGTGTTCCTGTTGCAGTTCCCGTTCCTGCCGCGCCAGCTCTCCGTCATCGACGGTCTGACGATCGGCCTGCCCAGCTTCTTCCTCGCGCTGATGCCGAACAAGCGGCGATACATCCCCGGCTTCCTCGCGCGTTCGCTCTCGTTCGCCGCCCCGGCCGGCGCGGTGATCGCGCTGATGCTGCTCGCGTACTCGTGGTCGGCGACACAGGCGGGCATCCCGGAGGCGGAGCTGCGCACCGGCTCGACGCTCATCCTGACGATCGTCGGGCTGTGGGTACTCGTGGTGCTGTCCCGGCCGATCGACGGCTGGAAGATCCTCATCATCGGCTCGATGATGATCGGGCTGATCCTGGTCTACTCCGTGCCGATCGCCAGGGACTTCCTGGTGCTGGTGGACCCGTCTATCGTGACGGCAGCGCTGGTGCTGTTCTTCTCCGCGGTGAGCGTCGGACTGATCGAGATCATCCGGTTCGCTCATCGGCGGTATGTGCGAAGGAGCGAGCGACGCGCCCTGTCCACAGCACGATGATCACCGCCGCCGAGATCGCCAGGTCGGCGATGCGGAAGGCGGTCACCTCTCCGTCGGAGACCAGCACGACGATCCCGAGGGCGATGGTGATCGAGATCAGGATGGTCAGGAACAGCCGTGCGTCCCGTCTGGCGCGGGTGAGTCCTGACGCGAGCGCGCACACCAGCAGCCCGAGCAGGATCGTGCAGGCGCCGACGATGGTGACCACCGTCCGCTCCACAGCGGTGAGTCCGTCCGCGTAGCGCACGAAGATCAGCGCGATCCCGGCCAGGATCTGCAGCACACCGACCACATAGCTCAGGATCACGCTGATCGTGAGCTCGATCGGGATGCCAGACCGCCGCTCGGTCCCCACTCGTGGCACGTCGCCCGCCCTTCGCCGGATGCACCGACGATAACAGGATGCGCGCCGCGCGCTAGGGAGTCAGGCGCTCCGTTTCCGGCTGCACCCGGCCGCGCTGCTCCGCTTCGAGCCGTTCCGCCTCCTCGCCGGAGATGGCTTCGCCTCTGGCGACGAGTCCCGCCTGGTCGGAGAGCGGGATCTGCTTGAGGAAGAGAGCGAGCAGGAAGGCGGCCGCGATGAACGGGATGAGGTACCAGAACACCGGGGCGAGCGCGTCCGCGTACGCGTTCACGACGCCGGTGTGCACCGCATCCGGCAGCGCGTTGAGCGCCTCGGGACTGAGCGTGGCCGTCGCCCCGGCCGCGTCGGACGGCGAGGCGCCCGCCTTGGTGAACACGTCGGTCAGGTTCTCGGTGAGGCGCGTGGTGAACAGGGTGCCGAACACGGCGGTGCCGAGCGCTGCTCCCACCTCGCGGAAGTAGTTGTTCGTGGAGGTCGCCGTGCCGATCTGCGCGGCGGGGACCGCGTTCTGCACCACGAGCACGACCACCTGCATGATCAGGCCGAGACCGGCTCCGAAGACGAACAGGTAGACGCAGATCAGCCAGATCGGCGTCGATGCGGCGAGCGTCGTCATGCACACCATGGCGATGCCTGTGATGATCGTGCCGAGGATCGGGTATAGCCGGTATCGCCCCGTCTTGGTGATCGCGGCGCCGGACAGGATCGACGTGCCGATCAGGCCGACCATCATCGGGATCATCAGCAGCCCGGATGCGGCCGCGGACGTGCCGGACGACATCTGCAGGAAGGTGGGGACGAAGCCGATGGCCGCGAACATCCCGATTCCCAGCGCGAGGCCGATCGCGGTCGCGTTGATGAAGATCGGGTTCTTGAACAGGCTGAGCGGGATGATCGGGTCCTTCGCCCTCGCCTCGGTGATGACGAACGCGACCGCTGCCAGCAGCATCCCGATGCCCCAGGCCCACGTCGCGAGCGAACCCCAGCCGTGCGTCTTGTCGCCGCCGAAGTCGGTGAAGAAGATCAGGCAGGTCGTGGCGATCGACAGGAACAGGATGCCGAGGATGTCGATCGGCTGCGTGGCCCGCTTGCTCGGCAGCTTGAGGGCGAGCAGCGCGATCACGAACGCGGCGATGCCGACGGGGATGTTGATGTAGAACGCCCACTGCCAGGTGAGGTGGTCGACGAAGAAGCCGCCGAGCAGCGGGCCAGCGACGGCCGAGAGGCCGAAGATCGCGCCGAGTGGCCCGAGATACTTGCCGCGCTCGTTGGCGGGGACGATGTCGGCGATGATCGCCTGCGAGAGGATCATCAGCCCGCCGCCGCCCAGGCCCTGCATCGCGCGGAACACCACGAACATCCAGAAGTCGGACGCGAAGGCGCAGCCGATGGATGCGGCGGTGAAGACCGCGATGGCGATGATGAACAGCCAACGACGCCCGATGACGTCGCCGAGCTTGCCGTATACGGGCATGACGATGGTGGTGGCGAGGATGTACGCGGTGGTGATCCACACCTGGTTCTCGACACCGCCCAGATCGCCGACGATGGTCGGCATGGCGGTCGACACGATGGTCTGGTCGAGGCTGGAGAGCAGCATCCCGGCGATGAGGGCGCTGAAGATGATCCAGATGCGCCGCTTGGTCAGCAGCATCGGCGCAGGGGCGATGGCGGTCATGTGGTCCGTTCGGTGGTGAGGTCGGTCAGGCGAAGAGGTCGCGGACGGCGTCGAGACGACGTCGCATGAGGGTGGGGAAGTCGTCTCCGTCATCGGTGCGGAAGAACTCCTCCGCACTCGCGCGCAGCACAGCGCCGACGAGCTGCACGGCGGCAGCGGCACGAAGGTCGCCTGCCGGCAGCCCTTCCCTGCGCTCAACCAGCTCGATGTCGTCGCGCTCGCCCCTGCTCGCCAGCTCCAGCATGTGATGCAGCAGACGCGGCTCGCGCTCGAACGCGGTGAACAGCTGGTGGACCTCCTCGGCGGTGATGCCGCCGAACGCCCACCGGTCGAGGTGCAGTTCGAGAAGGTCGTCGATCAGGTGGCCGAAGCCGCGCGCACCAGCGGCGGCGAACCGCTCTGCCGCTCCGGACTCGTCCGCATCGACGGGCACGCCCATGATGGCGTTCTCCTTGGATGCGAAGTAGTTGAAGAAGGTGCGCCGCGAGACGCCGACCTCCTCGCACAGCTCCTCGATGGTGAAGCCGCTGAGCCCGCGCTCGATGGTCAGGCGACGGGCCGCATCCTTGAGCCCGCGAGCGGTCTCGGCCTTGCGGCGCTCGCGGATGGAGGTTGCACTGTCGGGCATAGAGTGCATTCTTGCACTTTTATGGTGATAGTGCATCTTCGGCTCCATTGGGATGGATCCGCATGCATCAAAATGTCACATTGCATAGGCTTGATTTTCTATGCCAGCTACGTCTACCGTGAAGTTCTGCACTGACGCTCGACCGAATGGACTCGCCGTGGGACTCTCCGTAAGACATGTGATGGCTGTGATCGCTAGCGGCTCACTCGTGTTCGCGATGACGACTCCCGCCAGGGCTGACGAGCCGCCGAGTTCCGTCCTGGCTGTTCTAGCGGCGGTGAGCGAGTCCGCTGACGATCCCGCCGAGGCCGTGCTCGATGACGTCGCCGATGTGGACACGAGAGTCGAGCGAACGTCGGCCATCGACGAGCGGGTGGGGGCGACCGACATCGTCATCCCCACGGATCCTCGCGACGACATTTCTCTTGCCCTGAAGCATGTCGGGATCGACATCTCGGTCGGCCTGCCGTTCTCTGATCAGGCACAGCCGGCGACGGTGGAGGCAGAGGGGATCGTCTCGTATGACAACGGCAATGGATCAACGACCGTCCCGGTGGTCAAGGAGGACGGAAGCGTACAGATCACGACGATCATCGACAACTCGGACGCCCCTGCGCGCTACGCTTACACGATTGCTCTGCCGGAAGGCGGATATCTCGAACAACTCGAAGCCGGCATGGTCGTAATCCGGGATGCCGAGGGCGCGTTCCATGGCGGTGTCCTCCCCGCCTGGGCGAAAGATGCTGACGGATCGGATGTCGCAACCCACTATGAGATCGACGGGGGTGTGCTGACCCAAGTGATTGAGCACGATGCCACGACCACGTTCCCGGTTGTCGCAGACCCCGCCGTCGGTGGGGGCCTTCTGGCGGGGTATTCCCGACCACACCGATAAACGCCACGATCGAGCAGCAGTACAAGTGTCACGCGCAATTCGGCTACGCCGTTTGGCTGGCCGGTGTTTGGTGGGATTTCTAGACAGCTCGCGGGTCGAACGGCAATTGGCTCTGGAACCCGCAGAACTGCAACTGGACATGACGTCCAGTGCGGTCACGGACCCGCGTTGGGCCGCTCCCCCGAAGAGGCCTGTTGTCGCGGTGTTTCTGTCGGTGGCGTCGGTCCTGATCGTGACCTCGTGCGCCTATCTCGATCCTCGAGGAAGTCTCGACCCCCTGAGCGGGTTCGGCCCGGAGGTGTACCTCCTCGCGCCCTCGGAACGGCCGCGCGACGTCACGGCCGACGTGTGCAGGGAACGGCCAGGATGCGAAAAGGCCGCGGAGTCCGAGCGCGTGCGGGTCACGCGTTTCGGGACGGTGGCCGCAGCGCAGAACGAGACGTACGCCCTCGGGGCGGCTGGTTTCCGGTCCGACCGGTTCGTCGTCGAGTTCCGTGACCCTGCGACCACCAGGGATGAGTGGGCGATGGTGGCCTCCATGGTCGAGCACACGGCGACCGGCTCCCCGGACTAGAGCACCGCCTCCACCCCCAGCTCGCGCAGCCGCGCAGGGTCGGCGAGCACGTCGAGGGCGACGATGCGGTCTCCGACGATGTCGAACGCCATGATCGACGCGACGACACCGTTCATGACCGCGGCGACGCCGGGGCGCCCGCCGATGAGGATCGGGGTGGAGTGCGCTGCCAGGCGGCCGGAGAGGACGGCCTGCTCTGCGATCGACCGCGCGCCTTCGACGAGCTGCGTGGATGCGCCGTAGTCGGCGTGGAGCACGGCGCCGTCGTCGAGCAGGGAGAGGAGCGAGGTCAGGTCGCCGTCCTGCGCGGCGGCGAGCCACGCACCCACGATCCGCCTGGTGCTGCGGTGCCCGGAGGACACTGGGGTGGATGCTCCGCGCACCCTGCGCCTGGCGCGCGACGCGAGCTGGCGGGCTGCCGCCGGGGTCTTGTCGAGCACGGTCGCGATCTCGTCGAACGACTGGCCGAAGACGTCGTGCAGCACGAGGGCGATGCGTTCGGCAGGGCTCAGCATCTCCAGCAGGACGAGCAGGGCGGTGCTGATGCGGTCGCCTCGTTCCACCAGGTCGGCAGGGTCGAGCTCGGTGGACACCGGCTCGTCCCGCCACGGCTCCACCTGCCAGGAGTGCTCGCGGGTGCGGCGCGGGGCGCGGAGCAGGTCGAGGCTCACCCGGGAGACGACGGTGGTCAGCCAGGCCTCGAGGTTCTGGATGCTCGCGGCGTCCGTCCGTTCGAGGCGGAGCCAGGTCTCCTGCACCGCGTCGTCCGCATCCGCCGTCGAGCCGAGCAGGCGGATCGCGATGGCGCGCAGTCTCGGCCGCTCCGTCTCGAAACGCCTCGCCAAGAATTTCTGGTCGGTCATGTCACATCTCCTCGTTCATGATCGTCGGAATGTCGACGAGGGAACACCCTCGAATGTGACAGGGAAGGCGACCACTCATGAATGCTCCACTTCTGGTGACGGGCGGCACAGGCACCATCGGCAGCCGTGTCGTGCCGCTGCTGCGCGCGGCGGGCCGCGACCTCCGCATCCTCTCCCGGCACCCGCGCCAGGACGAACCAGGCATCCAGCATGTCGAAGGGAATACCGTGACCGGCGCCGGACTCGCCGCAGCGCTCGACGGGGTCGAGGTCGTGCTGCACCTGGCGGGAGGGGCGAAAGGGGACGACGTCGCCGCGCGTGCCATCTCCGCGGCGGCGCGGACCGCCGGGGTGCGGCACCTCGTGCTGATCTCGGTGGTCGGTGCGGACCGGATGCCGATCGGGTACTTCCGCGCCAAGGCGGAGGCCGAGCGGGTCATCGCGGACTCTGGTGTGCCGTGGACCGTGCTGCGGGCCGCGCAGCTCCACGATTTCGTGCTCCCGATCGTGGCGGGGATGGCGAAGCTGCCGCTGCTGCCGACACCGGGCGGCCTGCGGTTCGAGCCCGTAAACGGCGACGAGGTCGCCGCCAGGCTCGCCGAACTCGCGCTCGGCGAGCCTGCGGGGCGTGTCGCCGACATCGCGGGGCCGGAGGTGCTCGGCATCCGGGAGCTCGCGGCCGCGTACGCAGAGGCGAACGGACGGCGACGGCGCCCGAGCCTGCCCGTGCGCATCCCAGGAGGCGTCGGCCGCGCGTACCGCGCAGGCGAGAACCTGGCGGCGGATGGCGCGCTGCGGGGCGAGCGGACGTGGGAGGGGTTCCTGCGACAGCAGCTCGCGGCGAACCGGTCGCCGGTGCGATCATGAGCGCATGGCCGGATACGTCGCCCTGCTGCGTGGGATCAACGTGGGAGGGGCGAACCTGATCGGGATGGACGCGCTCGCGGAGGACTTCCGCGCAGCGGGGTACGAGAGCGTGCGCACCCACAGCCAGAGCGGCAACGTGCTGTTCACCGCGGAGCCGCAGACCGCACCCGACCTCGAGGCCGCACTGGAGTCGATGCTGCGAAACCGGCTGGATGCGCCGCTCACCGTGATCGCCCGGTCGAGGGACGAGCTGGCGGCGACCGTCGCAGCAGCCCCTGCCGACCACGGCTCCGACGAGCTCCGCAGCGAGGTGTTCTTCCTGAAGCACCCGCTGACCGCCGACGACGTGATGGCGCAGCTCCCCGAGCTGCGCGACGGCGTCGACCGCATGGCCGCGGGGCCAGGCGCGCTCTACTTCTCGCGCACCAAGGCGCTCGCGACGAAGACCCGCATCCAGCGCCTGATGGCGATGCCGGTCTTCAAGCGGATGACCGTGCGCACCTGGCGCACCACAACCCGTCTCCTGGAACTCCTCGACGCCTAGCCCAGGCGGAAGGTGGAGCGGGGGATGTCGTCGACGAGGCGGTGCGCGATGGCGAACGCGTCCTCCTCCGCGAGCTGATGAGTGACGACGAGGGAGGAGAGGAACGACGCATCCACCCGGCGGGACATGTCGTGTCTGGCTGGGATGGAGCAGAACGCCCTGGTGTCGTCGATGAAGCCGCTGGTCTTCGTGAAACCGGCGCTGTCCGTGATCGCCTGGCGGTAGCGCAGGATCGCGGCTGGGGTGTCGATGAACCACCACGGCGCACCCGCGTACACGCTCGGGTAGAAGCCGGCGAGCGGCGCGATCTCGCGCGAGAACGTCGTCTCGTCCACCGTGAACAGCACGATCCTGAACGCCGAGCTCGTGCCGAAGTCGCGCAGGATGGGCGTGAGCGGCACCGTGAAACCGCCCACCGCCGGAAGGTCGTGGCCGGTGTCCGGCCCGAACGCGTCGAACGTCGGTCGGTGGTGGTTGCGGATGACCCCGGGGTGCAGCTGCATCACCAGGCCGTCGTCCGCCGCCATCTCTGCCAGCCGGTAGAGCATGTTGCGCCGGTAGGCGACGGCTTCCGCCGCGGTCAGGCTGCCGTCGATGGCGGCCAGGTGGATGCGCGACGCCTCCGCCTCGGAGAGCGGCTCGCTTCCCGCGTCGATCACACCGGTATCCGTCGCGGTGCCTCCCGCCGCGATGAACGCCTGGCGGCGCGCGCGCAGGGCGGAGAGCAGGCCGGGGTAGGTGGAGGTGTCGATGTCGGCGCGGGCGGCCAGCGCGTCCAGCTTGCCCCGCCAGGTGGGCTCGTCCGGGTGCATGTACCTGTCGGCGCGGAAGGTGGGGACGACGCGGCCGGTGAAGGTCGGGTCGTCGCGGAGGCGCTGGTGGTCGGACAGGTCGTCCGCCGGGTCGTCCGTGGTCGCGAGCACCGAGATGCGGAACCGGTCGAACAGTGCGCGCGGACGGAACTCCGGGCGGGTCAGCGTCTCGGCGAGCTGGTCGTAGAGAGCGTCCGCGCTCGCGGCGGACGGCTGTTCGGTGAGCCCGAACACCTCGCTGAACTCCGATTCGAACCAGAAGCGCACCGGGGTGCCGAGGAAGACGTCCCAGTTCTCGCACAGACGACGCCAGATCTCCCTGCCGGAGGCGGTCGGTGCCGCGCCGTCGCGGGAGAGGCCCAGCTCGTCCAAGGGGACGCCGACCGCGTGCAGCATCCGCGTCACGTAGTGGTCCGGCGTGATGAGGAGCGCCGACGGGTCTCCGAACGGCTCGTCGTCGGCGAGCATCGCAGCAGGCACGTGGCCGTGCGGCGACACGATCGGAGCGTCTGCGACCGCAGCGTGCAGGCGCCTGGCCAGATCGCGCTCCGCCGGGTCGGCGGGGAACAGGCGGTCTGGATGCGGGGCGAGCGTGGTCATCGGCGTCCTTTCAGTTCCGTGCGGGCCCGGTGGAGGACCGCACGGTGAGGTGGGTGGGGAGGGTGGCGCCCTGGCGCATCCCGAGCGTGCTCTGGTCGTCGAGCCTGGCGAGCAGCATCGACACGGCCGTGCGCCCCGCCTGCTCGATCGGAGCGGTGAGGGTGGTGAGCGGCGGGTTGCAGAAGTCGGCGCCGAAGATGTCGTCGCAGCCGACGATGCTCACGTCGCCCGGCACATCGACGCCGCGCTCGCGGAAGCGGGCGAGCATCCCGATGGCCAGGAGGTCGTTGAAGGCGATGCAGGCGGTGACGCCCGCGTGCAGCACGGCGTCGGCAGCAGCGGCGCCAGCGTACTGACGGGGCGAGAACGGGCCGAGTCTGGTGGCCGTGACGCCGTAGCGCTCCGCCGCCCGCACCATCGCCCGCCAGCGGCCCTCGTTCGACCACGACGTCTCAGGGCCGGAGGCGTAGCAGAGCTGGGTGTGGCCGAGGGAGACGAGGTGGCCGACGGCCTGCTCGATGCCGCTCGGGGTGTCGATGAAGATGTGCGGGACGCCGCGGGTCTGCCGGTTGATGGCGACCAGCGGGATCTCCTGAGCCAGCGTGGTCAGCCGTCGGTCGGTGAGTCGGGAAGCGGCGAGGATGGCTCCGTCGAAGGAGCGGCGGAGCTTGTGCAGCATCCCGTCCTCCAGCTCGTCGGACTCCTCGGTATCGACGAGGATCTGGGTATAGCCGGCGGCCTTCAGCTGCTGCTGGGTGCCGCGGATGATGCCGAAGTAGAACGGATTGGTCACGTCGGAGACGAGCACGGCGATGGCGCGCGTCTTTCCGCTGGTGAGCGCCCTGGCCTGCGAGTTGGGAACGTAGTTGAGTTCGCGGGCTGCTTGTTCGATGCGCTCGCGGGTGATGGCGTTCACCCGTCCGGGATTCGAGAGGGCGCGCGAGACCGTCGAGGTGGCGACGCCGCTGGCCGCCGCCACGTCTGCGAGGGTGGCTGGGCGATCCGACCCCGCTCCGGCGAGAGGTTGCATGACGACATCTCAGCACACGATGGCAAATTATGGCAATCGGTTGCACCATCCTTGCCGCGCTGCTTAGAGTCCTCAGCAACCATCCTCCATGCACCAGCTGAGGGTGCTGACACTCACGTCCCTGTCTCAAAGGAGAGTCACGAATGAGATCTCGCATCGCGCTCGGCGCGGTCGCCGGCCTGGCCGTCATCGGCCTGGCATTGAGCGGCTGCTCCTCGTCGGGGAGCACCGGCTCCTCCACCTCCGGGAAGGTCGACGGCAAGGGCAAGACCCTCGACGTCATGATCGCGGCCAACTCGCTCTACCCCACCGAACAGCAGCAGTGGTTCAAGGATGTGTCCGCCCAGTTCCAGAAGGAGACGGGCGCGACGGTCAAGTTCGAGACCTTCGCATCCGCCAACGACGAGCTGACCAAGATCCAGACCTCGGTGCTCAGCGGCCAGGGTCCGGACATCTACGACCTCGGCACCACCTTCACCCCCACCGCGTACTCCACCGGAGCGTTCGTGAAGCTCACGGACGACGACTGGAAGAAGGTCGGCGGCCGTGACAGGTTCGTGCCCGCGACGCTCGGCATCTCCGGGCCGGACGAGAAGAACGAGGTGGGCATCCCCTTCCTCAGCCGTCCGTTCGTGATGGCGTACAACAAGGACCTGCTGAAGGCCGCGGGCATCGACAAGCCGGCCGACACCTGGGATGGGCTCGCCGACCAGGCGAAGAAGCTCACCTCCGGCGACGTCCACGGGATGGCCGTCGCGTACGCGGACAGCTTCGACCCCTGGAAGTTCGTCTGGGCGATGGCGATGCAGCAGGGCAACACCATCCTGGATCTGAAGAGCAAGAAGGCCACGATCGACGACGACGCCGTGAAGAAGGCGTACGAGACGTACTTCGGCTGGCTCACCGACGACAAGGTGGTCGACCCCGCCGCGATCGGCTGGAAGAACGCCAACGCCGTCGCCGCCTTCGCGGACGGCAAGGCGGCGTTCCTGCCGATGGTCTCCTCGTCGTCGCAGGTCTCGCTCGACAAGTCCAGCGTGGCAGGCAAGTACGGCTACGCCGTGATGCCGACCATCCCGCCGGGGGAGACCAAGCTCCCGAGCGACGGCAAGGCCGCAGCGACGATCATCTCCGGCGACAACATGGTCGTGGCGAAGTACTCCAAGAACCAGGACCTCGCCTTCGCCCTCGTCAAGATGCTCACCAGCACCGACAACCAGGTGAAGTACACCAAGACGTTCGGCGACCTGCCGACCAACGCCGATGCCGCCAAGCAGATCGAGAGCGGCAACGAGCTCATCGCGCCGATCCTCGACGCAGGCACCAAGGCGTACGGCACCCCGTTCAGCGGAGCGTGGGGTGACACGCAGCTCGCCCTGGTGAACGTGGTGGTGCAGTCCATCCCGTCGCTGTCGAACGGGTCGGTGTCGTCCTCCGATCTCGAGGCCAAGCTCAAGACGGCGCAGGACACCGCGCAGAGCTCGCTGAACAAGGCCAAGTAGCCGGAACCGATCATGTCCAACCCCACCCTGGCCGCGCCGGAAGGCGCGACCGGCCACGAGAGCGGTTCGCCCGCGGGGAACACCCCCGCGGGCGGCCGCCCCGGCCGGAACGTCCAGCACGCCACGCCGCGCCGCAAGCGGAAGTACGAGCGCAACCGGCCGCTCTGGATGCTGCTGCCCGGCGGCATCCTCATGCTGGTCATCATCGTGGTGCCGCTCATCGTCGCGGCGATCATGTCGACGCTCGACCTCGACCAGTACACGCTGCAGAGCTGGCTGCAGGCCCCGTTCATCGGGCTGCAGAACTACGTCGAGGCGATCGTCTCGTCGTCCCTGCTGCGCTCCATCGGGATCAGCGTCTCCTTTGCCCTGATCGCGGCGGTGGTCACGATGCCGATCGGCCTCGCCGCCGTCCTCGCAACGCAGAACAAGTTCCGCGGGCGGGCCCTCGTGCGTTCGCTGTTCCTCATCCCGTACGTGCTTCCCGCGTTCGTGGTCGGCACGCTCTGGCGCACCATGCTGCAGCCGGGCGGCGTCGTCGACTCGACGCTCGGCGCGATGGGCATCCACACCGGGCTGTTCCTCAACGGCCCGCTCAGCTACTGGTCGCTCATCGTCGTGCAGATCTGGACGTCGTGGCCGTTCTTCTACCTGCTCGTCCTCGCCGGTCTGCAGTCCGTGGACCACGAGGTGCACGAGGCAGCCGCCATCGACGGCGCCACCTGGTGGATCAAGCTGCGCTCGGTGATCCTGCCGTACCTCCGCGGCCCGATCCTGCTGGCGCTGATCATCGCGTTCCTGCACAACATCAACGCGTTCACGCTGCCGTTCGTGCTGTTCGGGGTGCCCGCTCCGCAGGACGTGGACGTGCTGCCGGTGCTGACGTACGTCACCAGCTTCCAGAGCTTCCGCTTCGGGCTGAGCGCCGCGATGGCGATCTGCTCGCTGGTGCTCATCGCCATCCCGCTGTTCATCTACCTGCGGGCCGTGAAACTCGACTCAGGAGAGGAGGAGCAGCGATGACCGCCGTCAAGCCGTCCTCGGCCGACATCACGCGGCTGCTGCCCCGGCCACTGCTCGTCGCGGTCATCGTGGTGCTGCTGGTGATCGTGCTCGGGCCCGTGCTCTACATGCTGTTCGCGTCGATCAACTCGGACGTCGCCGTCGCCGGCGGCGCGTTCTTCCCGACAGAACTGCACCTCGACAACTACCTCAAGGTGTGGACGACGGTGGACCTCGGCACCGGGCTGATGAACAGCGTGATCGTCTGCGTGGCCGTCGCCATCGTCTGCGCGTTCCTCGCCGTCGCGACGGCGTACGTGCTGGTCCGCTACGACTTCCGTGGTCGCCTGTCCTTCCTCCGCGGGCTGCTCGGCCTGCAGTCGATCCCCGGCACGCTCATGCTGCTGCCGGTGTTCGTGCTGTTCTCGTCGACCGCGAGCCTGCTCGGGGTGCAGATCATCGGGACGCGCTGGGCGGTGTTCATCACCTACCTCACGTTCGCGCTCCCGTTCTCGACCTGGGTGATGGTCACCTACCTGCGCGGCCTGCCCAAGGCGCTCGAGGAGGCGGCGCGCATCGACGGTGCGTCGTCGTGGCGCATCCTGACCCGCATCGTGGTGCCGCTCAGCTGGCCGGGCATCGTCGTCTCCGGCATCTTCGCGTTCCTGCTCGGCTGGAACGACGTGCTGTTCGCATCCGTGCTGACCAACCCCGAGACCCGCACCGCCGCCGTGGCGCTGCAGGTGTTCGGGGCGACGCAAGAGGGTGGCGCGATCCCGCTCTACGGGCAGATGATGGCGGCGTCCCTCATCTGCGCCGTGCCCGTGGTCGCTCTGTACCTCGTGTTCCAGCGCTACCTCGTCGGTGGCCTGACCTCTGGAGGAGTGAAGTGAGCCAGAACGCTCAAGAATCGGTGAGCTGGGCCCTGTCGGGCTTCGGCGACGAGATCGACCAGGACCCTGTGGTCCAGGTCGCGGTGCTGCAGGCCCTCGGTGCGAACCACATCGAGGTGCGCAGCGCCTGGGGCGTGAACATCGTCGACCTCGACGACGAACAGCTCGCCCGGCTGGCCGGGATCTTCACCGAGCGGGGGATGGGCGTCTCGGCCATCGCATCGCCGATCGGCAAAGTGGATGTGTCCCTCCCCGTCGAGCACGAGGTCGAGCGTCTCGGCCGCGCCATCGCAGCGGCGCAACGCCTCGGCACCCGCTACATCCGGCTGTTCTCCTTCTATCGCGGAGACGACGTCGCGGTCGAGAGCATCCGCGACGACGTGATGCTCCGGATGCGCGCCCTCGCGGACGCGGCGGAAGCCGCGGACGTCGTGCTGCTGCACGAGAACGAGAAGGACATCTACGGAGACACCCCGGAGCGCTGCCTCGACATCGTCGAGACGGTCGGCTCTCCGAATCTCCGGCTCGCCTGGGACAGCGCCAACTTCGTGCAGGTCGGCGTCGCCTTCCCGTTCGACGACGGCTATGCCGCCCTCCGCCCGCACCTGGAGTACCTGCAGGTGAAGGACGCCGTCGCCGCCACCGGCGACGTCACCCCGGCCGGGGAGGGGGACGGCCAGCTGCTCGCCACCCTCACCGCCCTCCGCGACGACGGATACACCGGCTTCGCCTCCCTCGAACCCCACCTCGCAGACGTGAACAACATGGGCGGCTTCTCCGGACCGGAGGCGTTCGGCCGCGCAGGCCGCGCGCTCCGCCGCCTCACCGACCAGATTGGAGTGCAGCTCGTATGAGCTCTCGCCTGAACGTGGCCATCGTCGGCTGCGGCATCATCGGCCTCAATCACGCCAGGGCCATCGCCCGGCACCCCGACCTCGCGATCACCGCCCTGGTGGATGCGGTCCCCGCCGCCGCCAGCGCCCTCGCCGACCAGATCGTGTCCGAGTTCGGCGGGGAGCGCCCCGCGGAGTTCGAGACCCTCCCAGCAGCGGTCGCCGCCGCCGCTGTCGACATCGTCGTCATCTGCACGCCGAGCGGACTGCACGTGCAGCTCGCGGAGGAGGCGCTCGCCGCTGGCAAGCACGTGGTGATCGAGAAGCCGCTCGACGTCTCGATGGCGCGGGCCAGGCGCATCCTGGAGCTGTCCAAGCACGCGGAGGGCCGCGGTCTCGTCGTCTCCGTGATCAGCCAGCACCGGTTCGACCCCGCCTCCGTCGTCGTCGCCGACGCAGCCCACAGCGGCGCGTTCGGCCGGGTGACCAGCGGGATCGCCTCCGTCGCCTGGTGGCGCAGCCAGGACTACTACGACTCCGGCCAGTGGAGAGGCACCTGGGAACTCGACGGCGGTGGCGCCGTGATGAACCAGGGCGTGCACACGGTCGACCTGCTCGTCTGGTTCCTCGGCCGGCCCGTCGAGGTCGTCGCGCAGACGGCGCTGCTCGCGCACGAGCGCGTCGAGGTGGAGGACATCGCGGTCGCGACCGTGCGGTTCGAGTCCGGCGCGCTGGCCGTGGTTCACGCGACGACCGCCGCGTACCCGGGAGGGTCGGTGCGCATCCACGTGCACGGCGACCGCGGCTCGGCGATCATCGAGGACGACCAGCTCGAATACTTCGGCACAGCGGATCCAGCGGCGTTCGACGCGAGTGGCGCCAGCGTCGTGAACCGCGCGGCCGAGCTCGTCGAGGCGGGGGAGGTGCGCGGGGGAGAGCGTGGAGCGGACCGCTTCATCGTCGGCCACCTGCGCCAGTACGAGGACGTGGTGGATGCGATCCAGCAGCACCGCGCACCCGGCGTGACGGTCGAGGACGCGTTCGTGTCGCTCGCCGTCGTCCGCGCCATCTACCTGTCGGCCACTCTCGGCCGACCGATCGCGTTCGACGAGGTGCTCTCCGGAGCCCTCGACGACATCACCGTCACGACAGGAGCCTGACCGATGAAGTTCTCGGTGTTCACCGCATCCACCCCCGACTGGACCCCCGCGGAGGCGGCGCAGACGCTCGCCGCCCAGGGCTGGGACGGCATCGAGTGGCGCGTCATCGACCAGAACGACGCCACCCCGCCCGGCTTCTGGGCGGGCAACCGTGCCACCTGGCCGCTGACAGGGCTCGAAGAGTCCGTGCCGGAGATCGCACGGCTGACCGCCGAGTCCGGCCTGGAGTTCTCCGGCATCGGCGGCTACGCCCGCTGCGACGACCACGAGAACGTCGACAGGATGCTCGCCGCGACCGCGGCTCTCGGCGCACGGCAGGTGCGCGTCACCGTGCCGCGCACCGACTCCGGCGACGATTACCGCGAGCTGTTCGCGTCCGCCCGCCGCGACATCGAGCGGGCAGCGGCCCGCGCGGGCGAGCTCGGCGTGAAGGCGCTGATCGAGCTGCACCACGAGACCATCACGCCGTCGGCGTCCGCCGCGTTCCGGATGGTCGACGGCATCGACCCGCAGACAGTCGGCGTGATCCACGACCTCGGGAACCTGGTGATCGAAGGGCAGGAGGCGACCCTCGCCGCCTTCCAGCTGCTCGGCCCGTACCTGGCGCACGTGCACGTGAAGAACGTCGCCTGGCTGCCCGGCGAGCCGGAGGCGGACGGCACGGTGCGCTGGCACCACGAGTGGGCTCCGCTGCGCACGGGCGCGGGAGACGTGGAGGCGTACTTCGAGGCGCTGCACGCCTTCGGCTACGACGGCTGGGTCACGGCGGAGGACTTCTCCACCGAGCTCCCGCTCGCCGAGCGCACGCGCGACAACCTGGCGTACCTGCGCGAGGTCGATGCCAGCACGCGTTCGCTGGTCGCGGCCCGCTCATGACGACGCCGCCGCGCTCCGAGCGTCACCCCGTCCGCATCGTGCACCTCGGCCTCGGCGCGTTCCACCGTGCCCACCAGGCCTGGTACACCCAGCGGGCGAACGAGCGCGGCGGCCGTGCGGGCGAGGCTGGCTGGGGGATTGCGGCGTTCACAGGGCGGAGCCCGGAGGCCGCGCGCGTGCTCGCAGCACAGGGTGCGGTGTACACGCTGATCGAGCGCGGCCCTGACACCGACGCGGCGATCATCGTGGATGCGCTGAGCACCGTGGCAGACGGAGGCGACACCGCGCGCTGGCGTGCGGCCGTCGCCGACCCTGCCGTCGCGGTGCTGACGCTCACCGTCACGGAGGCAGGCTACCGGCCGTCAGCGGCGGCGCTCGACGCGGACCGGGCGTCGCTCGCCACGGGGGATGGCGCATCCACCGCCCCCGGCCGGCTGGTGGACGGGCTGCGCGCTCGCCGCGCCGCTGGGGCCGGCGCCATCGCCGTGGTGAGCTGCGACAACCTGCCGGACAACGGCAGAGTGGCGCGGGACGCGGTGCTCGGCCTCGCACAAGACGTCGACGCAGAGCTGGCCGAGTGGATCGCGAGCTCGGTCTCGTTCGTGTCGTCGATGGTCGACAGGATCACCCCGGCCACCACCGATGCCGACCGCGCGACCGCAGCGCGCCTGACCGGCTACGACGATGCCGCTCCCGTGGTCACGGAGCCGTTCAGCGAGTGGGTGCTGAGCGGCGCCTTCCCCGCCGGCCGGCCCGCCTGGGAGTCGGTCGGCGCGCAGTTCGTCGACGACATCGAGCCATACGAGCGCCGCAAGCTCTGGCTGCTCAACGCCGGTCACTCGCTGCTCGCATACCGCGGGCTGCTGCGCGGATACGCCACCATCGCGGAGGCGATGGGGGACGACGCGATCGTGGCCGACCTCGAAGCGCTCTGGGCGGAGGCACGCACAGAGCTCCCGTTCGACGCAGACACCGTGGATGCGGCCATCGCCGCCCTCCGCGACCGCTTCGGCAACGCGCGCATCGAGCACCGGCTGGCGCAGATCGCGACCGATGGCTCGCAGAAGCTCGGGCCGCGCATCCTCGACCCGCTGCGGTCGCGGCTGACGGCAGGACGCGCGCCAGGCGACGCCCAGGCAGGGGTGCTCGCCGCCTGGGCACTGCACCTGCTCGGCGACGACGTGCGCGACCCTGCCGCTGCACCGCTCGCCGAGCGGCTTCGCGCACACCCGGACGACGACGCGACGCTCGCCACCGCCGTCCTCACCGAGCTGGCTCCCGACCTCGCGGGAGACGCGTCGCTCACCGACCTCATCCAGAGCCGGATCGCGCACCTGCGCTCCGGCGTCACCACCGAACCACCGCTACCGACAGGAGCACACTGACATGCGCATCACCTCCGCCGAGGTTCTCGTCTCGAGCCCCGGCCGCAACTTCGTGACACTGAGGATCACCACCGACGACGGGTTCACCGGCCTCGGCGACGCCACCCTCAACGGCCGCGAGCTCGCGGTCGCCGCCTACCTGAGCGAGCACGTCGTGCCGCTGCTGATCGGCAGGGACGCGCACCAGATCGAGGACACCTGGCAGTACCTCTACCGCGGCGCTTACTGGCGTCGCGGCCCGGTGACGATGGCATCGATCGCCGCGGTCGACACCGCGCTCTGGGACATCAAGGCGAAGGCGGCTGGGCTTCCGCTGTACCAGCTGCTCGGCGGTCGCAGCAGGGAGGGCCTGCTGGTCTACGGTCACGCGTCCGGCGCTGAGCTGCCCGAGCTGTTCGACTCGATCAACGAGCACCTGGAGGAGGGCTACCGCGCTGTCCGCGTGCAGACGGGCATCCCAGGGCTGCCGTCGGTGTACGGCGTCGCGTCGAGCAAGAACGCGGCGGCCGGAGCCGGATCCGGCTCGGACGCGCGCTACGACTACGAGCCCGCTCGCCGCAGCGCCGTGCCAGTGGAGGAGTCGTGGGACACCCGCGCGTACCTGCGGCACGCGCCGACGGTGTTCGAGGCCGTCCGCAACGAGTTCGGCCCTGAGCTGCCGCTGCTGCACGACGCGCACCACCGGCTCACGCCCATCCAGGCTGCCAAGCTCGGCAAGTCGCTCGAGCCGTACGACCTGTTCTGGCTGGAAGACGTGACGCCGGCGGAGAACCAGGCGGTGCTGCGGCGGGTGCGCGAGCACACCACGACGCCGCTCGCCATCGGAGAGGTGTTCAACACGATCTGGGACTACCGCGAACTGTTCGAGGAGCAGCTCATCGACTACGTTCGCTCGCCCATCACGCACGCGGGCGGCGTCACCGGGCTGCGCCGGATCTTCGATTACGCTTCGGTGTACCAGATCAAGTCAGGGGTCCACGGCCCCACCGACGTCTCGCCGGTCGGCCTGGCCGCCGCCATCCACCTCGGCATCGCCATCCCGAACTTCGGCATCCAGGAGTACATGAAGCACAGTCCGACCACTCACGAGGTCTTCCGCACCACGTACAGCTTCGAGAACGGGATGCTGAAACCGTCCGACGCGCCAGGCATCGGCGTCGACTACGACGACGTGATCGCGCAGTCGTTCCCGTACGAGGCGGCGTACCTGCCGGTGAACCGTCTGCTCGACGGTTCCATGCACGACTGGTGACCGGCGACGGCGCGGCGCCGATCCGGGTCGTCGTGATGGGGGTGTCCGGGTCTGGCAAGAGCACGATCGGCGCCCTCATCGCGCACGAGCTGGGAGTGCCGTTCGTGGACGGGGATGCCCTGCATCCGATCGAGAACGTGCGGAAGATGGCAGGGGGCACCCCGCTGGACGACGCCGACCGCGCGCCGTGGCTTCGCGCCGTCGGCCGCGCGCTGTCCGAGGCGGACGGCGGACTGGTGATCGCGTGCTCCGCCCTCAAGCGGACGTACCGCGACCTGATCGCGAGCGAGGCGCCCGGCGCGGTGTTCATCCACCTCGCCGGGTCGCGCGCCGTGCTCGCGGCCCGCATGGAGGGCCGCACCGACCACTTCATGCCTGCCGCGCTCCTCGACTCGCAGCTCGCGACGCTCGAACCGCTCGCCGCCGACGAGCGCGGCGCGACGATCGACATCGACGCTCCCGTCGACGACGTGCTCGCGCGCGCCGTGCTCGCCGCGCGCGAGCGCTAGATCGGCAGATTGAAGAGGCGCTTGGCGTTGCCGGAGAGCACCAGCTCGCGGTCGGCGTCGCTGAGCTCGAGCTCGTTCTGGACGAACTCGACGCCCTGGTTCATCCAGGAGCGGAAGACGGGGAACGACGAGCCGAACAGGTAGTGGTCTGCCCCACTGACCTCGATGGCCGCCTCGACCTGCGTCTTGCCCCAGGAGTGCGGGTGGGTGAGGTCGAAGAAGATGTTCTCGTCCAGGTACTGCTTGATCTTCTCGCCGCCTGTCGGGTCGAGGCGGGCCATCGCCTCCGCCTTGTTGGGGGCGTGCGGGGTGAGCAGCGCTGCGTTCGCGAACCAGTTGCCGCCGAGCATCGTGTGGATGAAGCGCAGGTTGGGGTACTTGTCGAACATCCCGCTGAACAGCTCGCGGCCGACGGCGGTGGCCTGGTCGACGATGCGGCCGTACTCGCGGCGGAGGTTGGTGTAGTCGATGACCGACTTCCACTCGACGGGGAGCGGGGTGTGATGCACGATAACTGGGATGTCGAGGTCGTTGAGCACCGTGAGGTATGGGTCGAACGCCTCGTCGTCGAGGTAGAGCTGTCCGTAGTGGCAGGCGAGCTGCACGCCCACGACGCCGAGCTCCTTGATGCAGCGCTCCAGCTCGTAGATGTTCTCCTTGCCGCCCCACGGCGGAACGCAGGCGGTGGCGAACAGGCGCCCGTTCGACTTCTTCACGATCTCGGCGGCGTTGTCGTTGACCGCCTTGCAGGTCTCCAGGCCGAGCCATTCCTGCCACACCGGGACGCGCATGATGCCGTAGTCGACGCCAGCCTCATCCATCGCTGCGAGTTTGGCCTCCGCCGAGTAGTCGCCCTCGACGTAGTTGAGGTTCTGGTATCCCTTCGGCTTCTCCAGGATCAGCTGCTTCTGGCCGCTCTCCATCGTGATGACCCGGGCGATCTCGCCGAAGCCGCGCGGCGCTGAATCGAGGAAGCCGTTGAGGATCTTCTCGTTCGTGAAGAGGTCTTCCGGCAGATGGTGGATGTTGATGTCGACGACCGTCATGGCCTGAACTCCTTTGTTTCGTACACCGTTGTGACGTCAGCATACGTGATCCTGACAGGATCGTGCTGGAAATCGTGTGCGATCCTGTGTACGATCACACTGCGCCTCACGGTCGAGCGACGTCGCCGACCACCGCGCGGAAAGGCAGTGCAGTGAGCGAGCTCATCGAGCGGGACGTCGAGTACACGGCGGGTGGCGTTGCCATGACCGGGTACTTCTGCGCACCGGAGACGGCCGGCCGGCTCCCCGGCGTCGTCCTCCTGCACGACGCCTTCGGCCTCGACCAGGCGTTCCGCGCCACGGCACGCCGGTACGCCCACTCCGGAAGGGCGGTCTTCGCGGCCGACCTCTGGGGCGAACGCCGCAGCCCGAGCACCGGCGACGAGATCGGGCAGCTGATCGGCTCGATGGTGTCCGATCGCGACACCTGGATGGCGAGAGTCCACGCGGCACACGAAGCCGCATCCGGTCAGCCGGAACTCGACCAGGACGCCGTCGCGACCGTCGGATACTGCTTCGGCGGTTCGTCGGCCCTCGAGTACCTTCGCACCGGAGGGCGTACGCGCGGCGTCGCGAGCATCCACGCCGGGCTCGACCTGCTCATCCCAGGATGGGAGTCGTCCGACCGGGATGCGCGCGTGCTCGTCTGCACCGGCGCCGACGACCCGATGGCCACCCCTGCCCAGTGGCAGGCGCTCAAGGCGGCGCTCACCGGACGCGGCATCCACTGGGAGCTCGACCTCTACAGCGGTGCCAAGCACGCTTTCACCGACCCACGGGCCGACAGCCTCGGGATGCCGGGGGCCGCGTACGACGCGCGAGCCGCTGCCAGGGCGCTGGGCTCCACCGACCGATTCCTCGACGAACTCCTCGCACAGTAAGGGACACGAATGCTCGACATCGCCATCATCGGGGCAGGGCCAGCCGGGCTGCTCACGGCGCTCCGCCTGCACAAGGCGGGCTACAGCCCGACGATCTACGAATCGGTTCCAGAGCTGAAACCGCTCGGCGTCGGCGTGGACATCAAGGTTTACGGGACCAGGGAGATCGAGGAGATCGGCCTGCTCGACGAGTTCCGCGCCATCTCGGTGGATGCGGAGGACTCGATCTTCTTCAACGCCCACGGCCAGGAGATCTACGCCGAGAAGTGCGGTGTGCACATGGGCTACCTGAACGAGCAGCGGTTCGTGCATCGCGGGCGGCTGCAGATGCTCTTCCACAGCGCGGTCGTCGATCGCCTCGGCGCCGGGGCGGTGAAGTCCGACACCCGCGTCACCGGATACCGCCAGGACGGCGGCCTGGTCACCCTCGACGTCGTGCACAGCGACGGAACCACCGGCCAGGTCGGTCATGACGCCGTGATCGCCGCGGACGGGATCAACTCCGCCGTGCGCAAGCAGATGCATCCGGAGAGCTCGACCCCGCACTACTCGGGCATCACGATGTGGCGCGGCGTCACCGTGCACCCGCCGTTCCTCAACGGCCGCACCATCCTGCACATCGGCGACCCCCGGGTCTCCTCGATGATCGTCTACCCGATCCAGGACGACGTGGACGGCCAGGGCAACCAGCTCATCAACTGGGTGGTCGAGTACGAGCGAGACGAGACGGCGGAGGACTGGAATCAGAAGGGCACGGTCGACCAGATCCTCCCGCTCTACGACACGGTCAAGCTGCCGTTCCTCGACGTGCAGCAGCTGATGCGGGATGCGCGCGAGGTCTACCTCTTCCCCCTGATCAGGCACGACCCGCTCGACAACTGGGTGGACGGCAGGGTCGTCCTGCTCGGCGACGCTGCGCACGCGATGTATCCGCGCGGCGGCAACGGCATCTCCCAAGCCCTGGTGGATGCGCACGTCATCACGGACCAGCTGCTCGCGCATCCGGACGACCCGCACGCGGCGTTCGTGGCGTACGACGCGATCCGTCGCGAGCCGGTGAACCGCATCGTCATGAATATGCGCGGCGAGGGATACGAGGTGATCCGCCGGATGGTCGCGGAGCGCACGGACGGTCAGCCGTTCGAGGACATCGAGGAGGTGCTCCCGCTGGCGGAGGCCGACGAGATCTTCAGCAAGTACCACGCGCTCGTCGGCGCGCCCCGGCCAGGCCGCGAGGCCGGCGAGGCGACCGGCTACCGCACCTGGGCCGCACCGAAGGCGACGGCATGATGGGCACGGTCGAGGAGGTAGACCAGGCGACCAGGGATGCGATCCTCGCCGTCGAGGACACGCGCCGGCGAGCGCTCGTCGACGGTGATCTGGATGCGCTCGACGCGATCTTCGACGACGCGCTGATCCACATCCACGCACCGGGGCTGGTGCACACGAAGGCCATGCTGCTGGAGCACGTCGGAACCCGCCGCGCCTACCTGGCGGTGGAGCGCGGAGAGCTGAGCATCCGGAGGATCGGCGACGTCGCGATCGTGGTCGGGCCGATCACCAACCACCTGAGGAACCCGGACGGGTCGACCAGGCTCCAGACCGGAACGGTCACCCAGGTGCTCCGCCTGGCCGGCGACGGCGCGTGGCGGTTCGTGAACTTCCAGCTCACGCCCACCGGCGAGGAGATCTGGGGTGCGCTCCCGTCAGAGCGCGCGGCCGCTGCGGGGGAGGACGCAGCATGAGACTGGCTCGCTACCGTGCAGGAACAGAGGATCGCGTCCGGCTCGGCCGCGTCGACGGCGACACCGTGACCGACCTGTCCGGCGTTGGGGGGATCGGATCGTCGCTGAAGGCGATCCTCCCCGCGCTGCAGGAGCTGAAACCCGCGATCCTCGCGGCAGAGGGCGACACCCACGCGCTCGCGGAGGTGACCCTCCTCCCGCCGGTCGACGACCCGCAGAAGTTCCTCGGCATCGGCATGAACTACCGGGAGCACGCGGCGGAGGCGGCGCTCGCGGGCATCCCGACGCCCACCAGTCAGCTCTGGTTCAACAAGCAGGTGTCGTGCATCGTCGGCCCGTTCGACGATGTGGTGAAGCCCGACGTGTCCGACCAGCTCGACTACGAGGTGGAGCTCGGCGTCGTGATCGGCCGGCGCTGCAAGAACGTTGCCGTCGAGGATGCGCGCTCGGTGATCGCGGGGTACGTCGTGCTCAACGACGTCTCGGTGCGCGACTGGCTGCAGAAGCGCTCGCCGACGTTCACGCTCGGCAAGTCGTTCGACACGCACGGTCCCATCGGGCCGTGGCTGACCACCGACGACGAGATCGCCGACCCGCTCGCCCTCCGGATGACGCTGACCGTCAACGGCGAGGTCCGTCAGGACCACGTCACCGACGACATGATCTACGACATCTACGAGCAGATCGCGTATCTGACGCAGGTGATGACGCTCCTGCCAGGCGACATCCTCGCGACAGGGACGCCACAGGGGATCGGCGCGCCGACGGGGAACTTCCTCCGGGTCGGCGACGTCGTCGCTGCCGGCATCGACGGCCTCGGCGGGATCGAGAACCGGATCGTGGCGGAGGTGCGTTGAGGATGTCGATCACGCTGAAAATCGCATACGATGTCACACACGATCAGGTTGCAGGCGCATCCCGATCGGCCACGCCCGCAATGACGCGAACCAGGGAGCACGACCGATGACCACACATGAGAGCGCGACCGCCGCGATTTCCCGGGTGACCCCCGACCGTCAGCGCCTCGGTTTCGGCTGGTGGTCGTCACGCTACGCCGTCATCGTCGTGTGGCTGGCGCTGATCATCCTGTTCAGTCTGCTGGAACCGAACACGTTCTTCACAGCCGGTGCGTTCCGGGTGATCTTCGGCGGCCAGCTCGAACTCGTCTTCCTCTCTGCCGGGCTGCTGTGCACCATCATCGTCGGAGAGTTCGTCGACATGTCCGTCGCCTCGAACTTCGGCCTGTCCGCAGTACTCATCTCGGTGCTCAACGTCACGTACCACTGGGATGTCTGGGTGTCCGCCGTCGTCGCCGTCGCGGTCGCCGCGCTGGTCGGCCTGATCAACGGGCTGCTCGTGGTGCGCGTCGGCGTCAACACGATCGTGGTGACCCTCGGGATGAGCACGGTGCTGCTCGGGCTCGCGATGTGGGTGACGAACCTGCAGCCGATCAGCGGGCTCCCGCAGAGCTTCGCGCAGCTCGCCCTGTTCAACTTCGGCATCAAGGGCGGCCTGCCGATCGGCTTCTTCATCGGCCTCGTCCTGATGCTCGGCTTCGCGTACATCCTGCAGTTCACGCCGCTCGGCAGGAACATGCGGTTCGTCGGCGAGAACCGCGAGGTCAGCCGCCTCGCCGGAGTCAGGGTCAACCGCATCCGCCTCGGCGCGTTCATCGCCGCCGGCGTGATCGCCGGTCTCGGCGGAGTGCTCGCCGCTGCGAAGACGGGCGGGTTCGACTCGTCGGTCTCGCAGACCTACCTGCTGCCGATGTTCGCCGCCGTGTTCCTCGGCACCGCGATCCTTCAGCCGGGGCGGTTCAACCCGATCGGCACCCTCATCGCCGTCTACTTCCTCGCGACCGGCGTGCTCGGCCTGCAGCTCCTCGGCGCCACATCGTGGGTCGCCAACGTCTTCTACGGCGCGGTCCTCGTCACGGCCGTGACCCTCTCGACCATCCTCAACCGGCGCGCGAGATAGCCGTGCCGGGCCGAGGACGCACCACCCCATCCGCATTGCCAATGTTGTCAAGAAGGAGCTAGAAACCATGACCACCACAGCACACAGGGCGCGCCGCAGTCTGATGCTCGCCAGCGGCATCGCGGTCGCGGCGCTCGCGCTCGCCGGCTGCTCCGCCGACGATGCGGCCGCGCCGAGCTCCAGCTCCGCCGCGGGAAGCTCCGACCTCGCCAAGGCCGTCGCGGCGGCGGAGGCGCTCCCCACGTCGTACCCGATCCCGGCCGACCCCATCTCCGGCGTCAGCGCTCTCAAGGGCAAGACGGTCTACTACATCCCGATCACCCAGCAGGCGCCGCAGTTCACGGTCACCGGCACCGCGCTCAAGAAGGCGCTCGGCACGGTCGGCATCACCGTGCAGACCTGCGACGGCAAGGGCACGCCGACCGACATCGGCGCCTGCATCGGCCAGGCGCAGGGTGCGGGAGCCGCCGGCATCATCCTCGACGCCATCCCGTACGAGCTCGCCGCGAACGGACTCGACGCCGCCCGCGCGGCCGGCATCCCCGTGATCGTGTCCGACCAGGGTCCGACCGACGACAAGTACCCGGCGGATGCGACCCTCGCCTACCTGCCGGCCCCGGCACCCGCGACCGACACCGCCCTGCTGCAGTGGATCGCCAAGGACTCGGGAGGCAAGGCCAACATCCTGATCAACCAGGACGCGGACGGCCCGTGGCCCGCGGCGTACATGAAGACGGCGCTCGCCCAGCTCAAGAAGGACTGCCCGGACTGCAAGACGACGATAAACCAGGTGTCGTCGGCCAACTTCGCGCAGGTGGCGCCGTCGACCTCGGCCGCGCTGCTCGCCGATCCGTCGATCGACTACGTGTTCACCGACTTCGCGCAGTTCCTGCAGCCGACCCAGGGCGGCATCCAGTCCGCGGGCGTCGCCGACACCGTGAAGGTCGTCTCCGGCGCAGCGGTGCTCGGAACCTACCAGGCGGTCAAGGCGGGTCAGCTCGCCGCCGCGGCCGGCCAGGCGGCGTCGTTCCAGGGCTGGCAGGCTGGTGACATCATCCTGCGCCTGATCACGAAGACCAAGGTCGGGGACTACGCGATCCCGACCAGGCTCTTCTCGCCGACCAACATCGACAGCGTCACCCTCACCGCCGCGGCGGAGGCGTCGGGCGAGTGGTTCGGCCCGACGACGTTCCCTGCCGACTTCAAGAAGCTGTGGGGCGCCGAGTGACAGACGAGCACTCGACGGTGGCGCGGGCGGCGACGTCCGCGCCATCCGTCGCGCCGCGGCTGTCCGTCGAATCGCTCTCGAAGACGTTCGGCAGCAACCGCGGCCTCAAAGACGTCGCGTTCGACGTGCGGCCGGGGGAGATCCACGCCCTCGTCGGCCAGAACGGGTCCGGCAAGTCCACGGTCGCGAAGATCCTCTCCGGGCTGTACACCCCCGACCCAGGGAGCAGGGTCTCTATCGACGGAGCACCGTTCCCCCTCCCCGTGCAGCCCGCGCACGCGCTCGCCAGCGGGATGGCGGTCGTGCACCAGAGCCTCGGCCTCGTCGACTCGTTCACCGTGCTCGAGAATCTCCGCGTCGGCCGGTTCGCTGCGTCGAAGGTGTTCCGCCGCATCGACTGGAAGCACGAGAGAGCGGAGGCCGAAGCGGTCTTCGCCCGCATCGGCCGGACGGTGCCGCTCGACGTTCCCGTCGGGTCGCTCCGCGAGGAGGACCGCGCCACCGTCGCGATCGCCAGAGCGCTGCAGGACGCGACGCCCGGCCGCGGGCTCATCATCTTCGACGAGTCGACGCGCGCACTCGGGCGTCGCTCGCTCGAGCACTTCTTCCGCATCCTGCACGACATCGTCGCCACGGGAACGTCCGTCCTCCTGATCACCCACCGGCTGGAGGAAGTGGTCGACGCAGCGGACAGGGTCACGGTGCTCCGCGACGGCGCGACCGTGGTCAGCGGCAAGGACGTCGCCGGCATGACGGAGACGGAACTGACCGCGCTCATCCTGGGCCGCGGGCTGGAGGGGCTCGGCACCAAGACGCCCGTCCATCCGGCGCCCGGCGCCCCGTCCGTGCGGATCACCGGGGTGACGGGCCTCGGCGTCTCCGACGTCGCATTCGATGTGCGCCAGGGCGAGATCGTCGGACTCACGGGACTCGCCGGGTCCGGCTACGACGACATCCCATACCTGCTGAGCGGCGTCAGCCGCGCATCGGCCGGTTCCCTCGCCCTGCCGTCGAAGATCGTCAACATCGCAGGTCTCACGCCGCCGACCGCGATCGAGTCCGGCATCGCGCTGGTGCCGGAGGGCAGGGAGCACGCCGGGATCGCCGCTGGCATGTCGATCGAGGAGAACATCGGCTTCCCGCAGACCGCCCGTGCGAAGCGCTCTCTGCTGCCGATCAGGGCGAAGGGCCAGCGTGCGCTCGCCGCCGACTGGATCGAGCGGCTCGACGTCCGCCCTCCCCGGCCGTCCGCGCACGTCGGCACGCTGTCCGGCGGCAACCAGCAGAAGGTGTTCATCGCGAAATGGCTCGCGACCGACCCCACCCTGCTCCTGCTGCACGAGCCGACCCAGGCGGTGGATGTGGGCGCCAGGCACACGATCGCGACCGCCGTCAGGGATGCGGCGGCGTCCGGCCGGTACGTCGTCGTCGCTGGATCGGACGAGAACGAGCTCGCCCTCATCTGCGACCGCGTGCTGGTCTTCGACGACGGCGTGATCGCGCGCGAGCTCACCGGCGCGTTCACCCCGGACGACATCGTGGCGGCGATCTACACGAACGGGTCGCGGGGCCGCCTCCGCGACCGCGAGGCGGCGACGGAGTGACCGTGCACGACGAGGACATCGACGGCTTCTTCTCCACCGCCCGCGTCAGCGGCCGAGACGAGGCGGTCGTCCTCGGAGACGAGGACTACCGGGACTTCCTGATCGGGCACGACGACCCGGAACTCGCCGACTGGCGGCAGATGACGTACGAGAAGTTCGCGGCGACCAGGCAGCAGAACGAGTTCCTCTCCGCTCTCCTCGCCGACTGGGACGCGCTCTACGCCGAGCCGTTCGTCGGCGTCACCTCGGACGGTGTCGTGCGCGACGGCCTGTACGACCTCCGGAGGGGCGGCGAGACCGACCCTGCGCTGGTCGCCGCCGCGGAACAGGCGCTCGCGGCGCTCTCCGCCGACCAGCAGCGCCGGATCCGCTATCCCGTGGATGCGCCGGACTGGCGCGGCTGGAGCAACCCGGAGTTCGTGTTCCACCGCAACGGGCTGCGGCTGGAGGACATCGCGGACGACCAGGCGGAGGCGGTCCTCGCCCTCATCGCCGCATCCCTCAGCGCTGACGGGTACGCGCGGGTGCGCGAGGCGATGGCGCTCAACGGCTTCCTCGGCGAGCTGACCGACCTGCCCGGCATCATGAACGAGCGCAGCTACTGGTTCGCGTTCTTCGGCACCCCGTCGCCGAGCGAGCCGTGGGGCTGGCAGCTCTCCGGGCATCACGTCTGCCTCAACTTCGTGACGGTGGGAGGGCGAGACGTGATCGCGCCGGTGTTCATCGGCGGCGAGCCGGCGCTCACGGACGCACGGCCCCCGCTCTTCGACGAGCGCGAGCGGCTCGCGATCCGGCTGGCGTCGTCGCTCACGGCGGAGCAGCGTGCGGAGGCGGTCGTCTACGCCTCGGTGCTCGACCCCGCCATGCCGGAGGGACGCGTGCACCCGGCCGACGAGCGGCACGTGGGCGGAGCCTTCCGCGACAACCGCGTGGTGCCGTACGAGGGCATCCAGGCGTCGCGGCTGTCACCGGACCAGCTCGGGATGCTCAGGGCGATCGTCGCCGACTTCCTCCTGCTGCTCCGCGAGCCGCAACGCGACCTCACGCTCGCCGAGTTCGACGGGCACCTCGACGAGACGTGGCTCTCCTGGTACGGCGCGACCGACGGTTCGCAGCCGGTGTACTTCCGCATCCAGAGCCCGGTGATCCTGGCGGAGCTGGACAATCACGCCGGTGTCTGGCTGGCCAACCGCCTCCCGGCGCGGTTCCACGTGCACACCACGCTGCGGATGCCGAACGGCAACGACTACGGCAAAGCGTTCATCGCGTCCTGGTCGGCCGACGGGGCCGCTCAGGACGAGCGCTGAGCGCCGAGCGACTCGTCGTAGTTGGAGATGGCCTCGAGCGTCTTCACGTCGTGATCGCGCGCTGTCGCCTCGATCACGTCGGGGTCCGCGCCGGCCTCGATGAGGTCGAGGATGCCGTCGTGCTCGTCGATGGACTCCAGGGCGCGTCCTGGCGCGTACCAGTACGCGGAGCGGCGGATGAGGTCCATGCGCACCCACTCGGCCATCACGAGCTCGTTGAGTCTGGGGTCGTCGCACTTGGAGCAGACCAGCTCGTGGAACTGCCGGTTCAGGATGCCGAACTGGATGGTGTCCAGGTTCTGCAGGGCTTCGCGCATCCTGACGTTCATCTGACGCGCCTGCGCGATGTCCTCCGCGCTGAGGTTGGGTGCGGAGAGGGCGGTGGCGAGGCCTTCGAGGCGCGCGAGCAGCCGCATCGTGCGGTGCCAGGAGTTGGTGTCGAACGTCTTGACGGTGGCGCCGGCGTTCTGGACGATGTCCACCCAGCCCTCGGCTTCGAGCCGCCGCAGAGCCTCGCGCCACGGCACGGAGCTGATCTCGTGCTCACGGGCGAGCTGGTCGATGACGAGGCGGTATCCGGCACCGTATGTGCCGTCCATGATGCGCGCCTTCAAGATGTCGTAGGCCTGCACCGCTCTGCTCGACGCCACTGTCCGCCCTTCCCGTATCTCCCGATAATATCAGAAATCCTATGCGATCCGGCTGTTCGGCGCACCGAATCGCAGTCGCTCAGACGCCGCGCACGAGCTTGGTGAGCTCGGCCATCGCCCCGCTGGCTGCTTCCAGTGCGGCCCTCTCCCGTGCGCCGAGCTGTGCGATGGCCTCGGCGACGGCGCCGGCCCAGTCCGCGGCGATGGCCTCGTGCTCCGCGCGCCCGAAGGCGGTCGGGACGATCCGGACGGTGCGCTTGTCCGTCTCGTCGGCAGCGCGCTCGACCAGCCCCTTGCCGACGAGCACCCGGATGGCGGCGCTCGCGTTCGGCTGACGGAGGCCGAGGGCTGCCGAGAGCTCCCCGACCGTCGAGCCAGGCGCATCCACCACCTGTTTGAGCAGCGCGACCTCCGTGGTCGGCAGCGGGCCGACGCCCGCGCGGTCGGGGGAGCGCTTGTGGATCGTCCACGCGAGCTCGCGCAGGATCACCGGAAGACGCGCGCTCACGTTGTCTGGCATGGCACCATTCTCACCCAGTGGCCGCGCCGACGCTCAGAGCGGCTGCGCCATCACGTCCAGAACGTGCCTGGTCGCGGCCACGTTGTCGAAGCCGGGGAGGCGCCCCATCTCCCACTCCGCGATGTTGAGCGAGGTCTCGACGACGAGCCTGCATCGCTCCAGCCGCCGGTCGGTGTACTCGGCGAAGGCGCTCTCCAGATCGTCGTGCCGTTCGAGCGCGTCGGCGAGCACGACGCCGTCCTCGATGGCCTGGGCTGCTCCCTGCCCGAGGTGCGGGGTGATCGTGTGCACGGCGTCGCCCATCAGCACGACGCGGCCGCGGTGCCACGGCGTCGGAACGCCCATCGTCTCCTCCGGGCGGAGGACGATGTCGGCGTCGTCGGTCACGAACTCGTCGCGCACGCGCCCCGCAAGTCCGCCGAACGGGGCGAGGTACTCCCGCAGCCGGGAGGCCAGCTCGTCGCTCGGGATGCGTTCCTGGACCTCCATGTGTGCGTTGTAGAACATGTACGCCAGGTCGGGACCGATCGGCACGAAGCCCGCCATATCGCCGGTGGGGGAGACCTGGAGGACGATCCTGTCGATCTCCGGAAGCCGGGGGATGTTGAGGCGGAAGGCGGATTGACCGATGTACCTGGTCTCGATGTCGTCTCCGAGCACGTGCGGTCGCACTCTGGAACGGACGCCGTCGGCGCCGACCACGATGTCCGCCTCGATGACGTCGCCGGTGGCCGTCGTCACCCGCACCCGGTCGCCGAGATCCTCGAGGGTCTCGAACGCCGTCGAGTAGTGGATGACGACCCCCACCTCCCTCGCCCGCTCGGACAGGATGTCGTGGAGCTGCGGACGTGTCACGCCGTTCATCGGCGGGAAGGTCGTGCCGTCGATCTGGATGCCCTGGATGTCGTGGAGGTGGTTGCCGTCGACGTCGATCATCTCGCCCCAGGCCTGCGCCGCGAAGCCGACGGCGACGCACGCGTCAGCGCATCCGATCGCGTCGAGCGCGCGCAGGGCGTTGCCCGGCTGGATGATGCCGACGCCGAAGATCGAGCTGTGCAGGTCGGCCGACTTCTCGATGACCCGCACGCGGTGGCCACGCTGCCGGAGGGCGATCGCGGCGGAGAGGCCGCCGATTCCGGCGCCGACGACGAGGATGTGGAGCTTGGCCATGATGGTCCTACTTCGCTGTAGTTGGGGCGCCCGTGGGTCCATGGGCGCATATGAAGCAATATATATACAAACATATAGAGTGAGTCAAGCGTTTCGTGGAAATCGCGTGCGATCGTGTGTACGATCGCCAGCATGTCGCGCCGCACCGCCATCCACCTCGCCGGGTTCGCCCACACCAACCCCGTGCCGGTCGCCAGCCGTATCGGCCAGCACGTCTACTCCGGCGTGCTCACCGGCCGCGACCCGCAGACGAAGGAGTTCCCCGCCGACCTCGAAACGCAGGTCGCCAACGTCTTCGACCGCATCCGCGAGCTGATGGATGCGGTCGGCGGCAGCACGGACGACATCGTCAAGCTCACGTTCTGGCTGGCGGAGTACCGCGACAGGGCCGCCATCAATCGCGCGTGGCTGGCGATGTTCCCCGATCCGGACGACAGCCCGGCCCGACAGGCGATGGCAGCACAGCTCGACAACGGTGCGCTGCTGCAGTGCGACCTCGTGGCGATCCTGCCGGAGGACGGGTAGCCGCTACTCCGGGAGAGGCCTGGCCCATCCGCTGATCCGCTCCAGCAGCCGCCCCACCACAGGGTCGGATGTGGCACCAGCGCGGGCGAGGACGAGCGCGCGCAGCGTTCCCGGGTCCGGCTCGATCCTGCGCACCACCACGTCGAAACGGGCCAGACTCGCGTGATCGGGGTCGGGCAGGATCGCGCGCGCCGCCCCCGCCTCGATGAGCGGGAGCGATGTCTGGATGGTCTCCACGGTCCGGATCGCGGACGGCACGACGCCGTGCCGCCGGAGTGCATCCTCGACCGCCTCGGGCAGGCTGGGCACCGCGGAGGTGCGGCGCGGCAGCAGGAGGGTCCGGCCGCCGAACGCTTTCAGGGGCAGCGGGTCCGGCGCATCCACCTCTGTGGGCGGAACGGCTGCGACCAGCGGGATGCTTCCCCAGTCGACCACGTCGAGCGTGCCGCGATAGCGGCTGACGAAACGTCGCGGATGCGCGACCATCACGGCGGCCAGATCCACGGTGCGCTGCTGCAGCATGTCGATCGCCGTCCACGGCGGAGGATCCACCAGCCGGATCTCCACCTCCGGTGCGTCTGCGAGATGCGCCTTCAGCAGCTGCGGCAACCGGTGCCACATCAGGGCAGGCACGGCGGCCAACGTCAGAGAGCCTGCGACGCCCGCGCCGAACCGGCCGAGCGCCGCCGTCACCTCGTCCACCTCGCTCAGGATGCGCGACGACGCGTCGAGCAGGTAGCGTCCTGCGCTCGTCGGCTCGACCCCGCGCGGCGTCCGCACCAGGAGAGGAACGCCGACGTCGGCCTCGAGCTTGGCGATGGCGACGGACAGGGGAGGTTGCGACATCCTGAGCTGCACGGCAGCGGCCGTCAACGACCCTGCCTCGACGACGGCGGCGAAGTACCGCAACTGGCGCAGCTCCATGCGTCGAGTGTATGCCTGAGCTCCGGCCATAGTCGTTCGCTATGGCGTGCAGAGCGCATCGGTAGTTCCCCGGCGCGCATCCCGCTGTCAGTCTGGAACCACAGCCCGACCGAGCAGGAGACGACGATGTTGCCCACCGCGAACCCCACCCCTCCCTTCGCCATCACGCGCGCCAGCCACGTCGCGCTCGCCGTGACCGACCTGGAGAAGAGCCGCGACTTCTACCTCGACACGATCGGCCTCGTCGTCACGGAGGAGACCGACGACGCCATCCACCTGCGCGGACTGGAGGAAGCCGCCCATCACAGCCTCACCCTGGAGCGCGCCGACGAGGCGAAGGCGCTCGCGATCGGCCTCAGAGTGCGCGCAGACGCCGACATCGTGGCGGCCGAGAACCACTTCAGGGCGAACGGCATCGAGTACGCCCGTGTCGAGAAGGACCACCAGGGCCCGACCATCCGGTTCCGCGACGCGGTCGGCACCCACATCGAGCTCACGTCGTCCATGGACGTCGTCGAACGCAAGATGCAGAACTTCGACGAGTTCCGCGCCGGTTTCCCCCAGCGCCTCGACCACTACCAGGTCGTCACCCACGACGTGCAGAAAGCGACCGACTTCTGGACGGGGCTCGGGATGCGCATGTCCGAATACACCGCCACGGACGGCACGGACGAGCTCTGGGGCACCTGGATGGAGGTCAAAGGCAACACCCACGACCTCGTCTTCACCAACGGTCGCGGCCCGCGCCTGCACCACTTCGCGTTCACGGTGCCGGACGCCACCTCCCTCCTCAACGCGGCCGATGTCGCGGGCGCCCGCGGCTTCGGCGAGGAGATCGACCGCGGCCCTGGCCGCCACGGCATCAGCAACGCGCTGTTCCTCTACCTGCGCGACCCCGACCAGCACCGCATCGAACTGTTCACAACGCACTACCAGTTCATCGACCTGGAGACGCCGCCGCTGCGCTGGGAGGTCAGCAACCCGCGCCGCGCCCAGCTCTGGGGGATGCCGGCGTCTCGTCGCTGGTTCTTCGAGGCGAGCGAGTTCCCAGGCGAGCAGGTGCACGAGCCGCTGCTGCAGGCGACGCCGGCGACCCTCGAGGACTACCTGAGCATCCACTGACGCGCCCGCCCGCTCGCGCGCGTCGGCTCGTGCCCGCCCGCTCGCGCCCGCCCGCTCGCGCCCGTCGGCTCGTGCGGAACGCGCGCTCCGCGCCCGTCGGACCGCGTGTTTCGCACGACTCGTGGGCGCATCCATAGGTCGCGGCGGTAGCATACGAGCCGGGCGGCCGGTCGAGCCGCAGAAGCGGAGCCGCACGCATGAGCAACACCAACGCACCCGTCCCGGCCGGGTGGTACCCGGACCCGAGCGGCGCACAGCAGCTGCGCTGGTGGGACGGAGCCCAGTGGACGGCGCACTACGCGCCGCTGGCGGGAGCGGCGCAGCAGCCGGTGCAGCAGCAGGTCCCGGCGCAGCCGGTGCAGCAGCCCGTACAGCAGCCCGCGTACGCACAGGGATACGGGCAGCAGCCCGCATACGGCCAGACATACGCGCCGGCGCGCCCGCGGCTGGCCGACGGCGCGCGCATCTACAACGCATACATCTGGTTGGTGGTCGCTCTCCCGTTCCTGAGCGTCGTGCTGCTGCCGTTCTACCAGCCGCACTTCGACTTCGTCACGTCGGCGAACGGCTACACCACGTACGCGAACCCGCTCGCGATGTTCGGCCCGATGTACTTCGTCATCGTCGGCGTCGGCTTCCTGACGTACGCCCTCAGCGTAGTGTTCGCCTGGCTCGACTACCGCGAACTGGAGCGCGTCGGCGTCGTCCGCCCGTTCCACTGGGCCTGGACGTTCCTCAGCGGCCTCGTCTACGTGATCGGCCGCAGCGTCATCGTGCGCCGCGTCGCCCCCGGCCGAGGCCTCGTCCCGATCTGGGTCACGATCGGTCTCTACGTCCTGTCCCTGATCATCTCGTTCGCGTGGGGCATCTCCCTGGTCTCCTCGATGATGCACAGCATCCCGAACATGCAGAACCTCGGCGCCTGACCCCGGATGCACCTCCCGCACCCTGGAACCCGGTGTCCGACCCAGCCTGAATCGTCCGTTATGATGGCTGTCGTGCGTCCGTCATGCGGGCGCTCAGGAGACGTCGCATAGTTCGGCCTAGTGCACCACCCTGCTAAGGTGGAGTGCCCTTTACAGGGCACCGTGGGTTCAAATCCCACCGTCTCCGCACTTTACTTCTCGCCCGAGTTCAGGGAGCCCGTTCCAGGCGATCGTTCCCGAACGCGAGGCGCGGCGACCACTCCCTTCGGAGATTCCCCCCTCACGGCATACGCGTTCGGGCTGCCGCATGCAAGCAACATGACGTTTGTTAATCACCGCGTCGTATTGTGACGCCCTTCGATGGCGGCCGGGTTCCAGCGATCTTAACGTCGGCGATGCATCCACATCCGCGTCTCCGCCCTGCATCGACTCGAAGGAACCCCATGAATCGTCTCCTCAGGAGTGTGGCCGTCGTCTCCGTCGCCTCCCTCACCGCCGTCGGCCTCGCCGCGTGCGCCAGCGGCTCCGCCGCATCGTCCGACAGCTCGTCCGCCGCGAGCCCTGTCTACTTCGGCGTCTCCTCCGCCACGACCGGCCAGTACGCCCAGTACGGCGAGCAGTTCAAAGAGGCGTTCGACCTGGCGGTCGAGGAGGTCAACGCCGACGGGGGCATCAACGGCCACCCGGTCGCGCTGAAGTACGAGGACTCGCAGTCCGACCCGAAGCAGTCCGTCGCCGTTGCGCAGAAGTTCGTGGGCGACGACAGCATCAGTCTCGTCTTCGGCGACTACTCGTCTGCCGCATCCATCCCGGCGTCGCCGATCTACACCGCGGGCAAGCTGGTGCAGTACGGCTTCAACAACTCCAACCCGGACTTCACGGCCAAGGGCACGCAGTACCAGTGGTCGACGTCCATCACGACGAGCGCCACATACACCTGGACCGCCGACTACATCAAGAAGCAGGGCATCGACTCCGTCGGAGTGTCCTACCTCAACACCGCCGACTGGGGCATCCCCGCGTTCAACGCGTTCAAGGCGGAGGCCAAGAAGGTCGGGCTGAAGATCACGGACGCCGAGGGCGTCCTCGACACCTCCGACGACTACCGCCCGTCGCTGACGAAGGCCGTCGCCGACAAGCCGGACGCCTTCGTCCACATCGGCTACGGGCCCGACGCCGCGAAGATCGTCACGCAGCTGCGCGCGATCGGCTACGACGGCACCTTCTACGGCGGCCAGGACGAGGAGTCGTTCGACGGCACCAAGGATGCGGAAGGCGCCATCAACGGCGCTGAGTTCCTCGCATCCAACCCGGCCAAGGAAGTCCAGGACTTCGTGAAGGCGTTCAAGAAGAAGTACCCGAAGGAGACCGAGGTCACCGGATTCGAGGCCGGAGCATACGACGCCCTTCACGTCGCGGTCGAAGCGGCGAAGATCGGCGGCACCAGCCGGGAGGGCATCCTCGCGGGCTTCAAGAAGGTCAAGGACGTCCCGAGCGTCGTCTACGGGAAGATCACCTTCGACCAGTCGACCCGCAGGGTCGCGTCGCCGCAGCTGACCCCGAGCATCCTGAAGGACGGCAGCTGGGTCGCGTACAACGGCTGATCCGTTGACGCTTCCACCGAACGCACCATGCTCGACACTCTGATCGCCGGCCTGCTCCGAGGGAACGTCTACGCCCTCGGAGCGGTCGGCATCTCCCTCGTCTTCGGCGTCATGAACGTCGTCAACTTCGCCCAGTTCTCGTTCTTCGGGCTCGGCGCGATGCTGTCCTGGTTCTTCATCGTGAAGATCGGGCTCCCGTTCTGGCTCGCGCTGATCGTCGTGCTCGTCATCTGCGGCGCGCTCGGACTGCTCATCAACGTGACCGTCGTCCGCCCGCTCGCCAAGTACCTGCCGCTGGCGGCCATGCTCTCCACGTACGCCATCTCGCTGATCCTCGACAACGCCTCCCAGATGGCGTTCAGCGCGCAGTTCCGCGTCTTCCCCGACGTGCTGCCGACCTCGAACCTGCAGCTCGGCAACATGCGGTTCGGCACCTCGGACGTCGTCATGCTGGGGACGACGGCGGTCATCATGGTCGTGATGACCCTGTTCCTGAAGTACGGCAAGGTCGGCCGGGCCATCCGCGCCACGGCGCAGGACCAGGAGGCGGCCCTGCAGATGGGAATCCCCGTCGGCCAGGTGCAGCACGTGTCGTTCGTGATCGCGTCTGCGCTCGGCGGTCTCGCCGGTGTCTTCATCGCCCTCTACGTCGGAATCGCGAACCCGAACTCCGGCCTGGATGTCGGACTCACCGCCTTCGTCGCGGCCACCCTCGGTGGGCTCGGTTCGCTCGTGGGGGCGGTGATCGGCGGCTTCGTACTGGGCATCCTGGAGGCGTTCGGCATCCACTTCTTCGGCGACACCGCGCGCGAGATCATCGTGTTCGTCATCCTGATCGTGGTGCTCATCGTGCGGCCGGGCGGCCTGCTCGGCAAGGTGCCGCTGGTCTCGAGCGAGCCGTTGACGGGCACCTTCCTCGGCAAGGGGCGGCCGATCCGCATCCCGCGCTGGGTGTGGCTCGCCGCATTCATCGTCGGCGGCGTGCTCATCCCGCTCGTCGCGAACGACTACGTGCTGACCACAGGAACCCAGGTCCTGATCTACGCGATCATCGCCGCGGGATTCACCGTGACCGCGGGGCAGGCGGGCGTGCTGGCGCTCGGCCAGGCCGGCCCGATCGCGATCGGCGCGTACACGTCGGCGCTGCTCTCCCTCTACCTGCACTTCCCGTTCTGGGTCGCGCTGCCGGTCGCCGGGATCGTCGCCGCCGTCGTCGCCTCGATCCTCGCCTCGCCGATCTGGGGCGTGAAAGGCCACTACATCTCGATCGCGACGCTGGGTCTCGGCATCGCCATCGTCGCGGTGATCCAACTGGTGCTGCCGCAGGGCCTGTACAACATCCCCGTGCCCGAATGGTTCGGGACGCCGCTGAACACCCCGCAGGCGTACTACCTGATCGACTTCGGCGTGCTGGTGCTGACGCTGCTGGTGATGTGGCGAATCAGAGGATCGCACCTGGGGAAAGTGATCTCGTCCGTCGGCTCCGACGAGGTCGCAGCGCTCGCCTCCGGCGTCCGGGGCCGCAACTACAAGGCGCTCTCCTTCGCCGTCTCCGGCTTCTTCGCCGGCGTCGGCGGCTCCCTGCTCGCGCACCAGTACACCTACATCGACCCGACGATCTTCACCATGCTGATGTCGCTCCTCGTGGTGACCATCGTGATCCTCGGCGGCATCAACCTGCCGTACGGGGCGGTGATCGGCGCCATCGTGCTGATCGGGGCGATGGAGCTGCTGCGGTTCACGCCGGAGCTGCGCATCATCGTCTACGGGCTGGTCCTCATCCTCGCAGTGCGGTTCCGGCCGGGAGGGATCCTGGTGAAGAACGCATGAGCGAACCACTGCTGGACGTGCACGACCTCGAACGGCACTTCGACGGCGTCAAGGCCGTCGACGGCATCTCCTTCTCCGTCGCACACGGGGAGGTCGTCTCCATCATCGGCCCCAACGGTTCCGGCAAGACCACGACGCTCAACCTGGTGACCGGCGCCTTCCGGCCGAACAGCGGGACGATCGCTCTGGAGGGGGAGCGGATCGAGCGCGCAGACAGTGCACGGATCGCCGAGCACGGCATCGCCCGCACCTTCCAGAACGGGCGTGTCTTCGCGACCCTCTCCGTGGCGGACAACATCGAGGTCGGATTGCACACGACCCTCCGCGCGAACCGCCCGTTCCGCCGCCTCTCGAACGTGTTCCTGCTGCGCTGGATCCCGCTGCTCGCCGAGCTGTACATCGCGATCGTCGGCACGCCGGCCTCGCGGAGGGAGCAGGCGGAGATCGCGGCGGTCGTCGAATCCGAGATCGACCGGTTCGAGGCACGGCTCGGGCCCCGCCGCGACGACCCGGCGTACTCACTCAGCTACGCCAACCGGCGGCGCACCGAGATCGCCCGCGCGCTGGCCCTCTCACCCAAGCTGCTCGTGCTCGACGAGCCGACGGCCGGGATGAACCAGTCGGAGACGGCCGAGGTGCTCGAGCAACTCCTGGAGCTCAAGACGACGGGGCAGGCCATCCTGTTGGTGGAGCACAAGCTCGACCTCGTGATGGCGGTCTCGGACCGGGTGATCGTGATGGACGGCGGTCGGATCATCGCCGAAGGCCGACCTGACGAGGTCAGGACGAATCCCGCGGTGATCGAGGCGTACCTCGGCCGCCGTCGCGGACTGGGAGGGGTGGACCTCAAGTGACCGAGCTGCTCGCGCTGGACGACGTCAACGTCTACTACGGCCCGTTCCACGCGCTGCGAGGCAATTCGCTGACGGTGGGGGAGGGAGAGATCGTCTCGCTTCTCGGCGGCAACGCCAGCGGCAAGTCGACCACGATGAAGACCATCCTCGGGCTGGTCAGGCCGAAGACCGGCACCGTCCGGTTCGCCGGAGAGGACGTCACCAACGCACCCACGCGCCGCCGCGTCGCCGCCGGCATCGCGTCCGTGCCGGAGGCCAGGCGGGTCTTCCCCGAGATGACCGTCGACGAGAACCTGATCGCCGGCGCATACACGCGGCGCGACAAGGCGGCCGTCGCCGACGACCTCGACCGGATGCGCACCCACTTCCCCCGGCTCGCGGAGCGCCGCCGCCAGCAGGCAGGGACGCTGTCGGGAGGAGAGCAGCAGATGCTCGCATTCGCCCGAGCGCTGATGAGCCGACCGCGCCTGGTGTGCATGGACGAACCGACGATGGGACTGTCGCCGAAGCTCGTCGACCAGGTGCTGGACGAGATCGTCCGCATCAACCGGGAATTGGGCGTGGCCGTGCTGTTCGTCGAGCAGCAGGCGGAGCTAGCGCTCTCCATCGCCTCCCGCGGCTACGTGCTCGCGACGGGCGCGATCGTGCTCGAAGGCACCGCGCAGGAACTCCTCGACGACCCTCAGATCCAAGAGGCGTACCTCGGAAAGGCGGGACAGTGACCGGCACCCCTCAGCAACCCCGGCGAGCCAAGCGGCTCGGATTCTTCACCCGGCTGCTCGACGACGGGAGCGCCATCGACCGCTACCGCAACGCGCTCGACCAGTTCGTCCGCGCGGAAGAGGTCGGGCTCGACTCGGTCTGGGTCGCTCAGCATCATTTCCACGAGAACGAGGGAGGACTTCCGTCGCCGTTCGTGCTTCTCGCGCAGGCGGCGGCGCGTACGTCCCGCATCCACCTGGGCACGGGGATCGTGACGCTTCCGCTGGAGGAGCCGCTGCGTGTCGCCGAGGATGCCGCCGTGCTGCAGTTGCTCTCCGGGGGCCGCCTCGAACTCGGTATCGGCTCGGGAGGGACGCCGTCGTCGTTCCCGCCGTTCGGCCACGAGTCCGCCGACCGCGCGGCGATCTACGACCGTCATCGCGAGACCGTGGTGGCGGCCCTGCGTGGAGACACCCTGACGTCGGATGACGGCGCCCTGTATCCCGCTGCCCCCGACCTGCTCGGGTCGGTGTGGGAGGCGACCTTCTCTGCGGCGGGGGCGGAACGCATCGGCCGCAGAGGCAACGGCCTGATGCTCTCCCGCACCCAACCACGGAAGAACTGGACGGACCCGACCTCTCCTGAGTTGCAGGAGGCCGTCGTCGACGCCTACCTGGCCGCACTCCCCGACGGCGTCGAGCCGCGCATCCTCGCATCCCGGTCGGCGCTCGTCGTCGACACGGAGGAGGAGGCGGCCCGCTGGGTGCGTCGCGGAATCGACCGCGGCAGGACGTTCGTCGACGCCCAGGGTCTTGAGGTGCCGGCCGGCGTCTCCGAGACCGAGCTGCTGGCCTGGCTCGATATCCACATCGGCACGCCGGAGCAGGTGCTGGCGACCTTGCGGACGGACACGATCCTGGCGCGCGCGACCGACGTCGCCTTCCAGCCGCATCCCATCGACCCGCCGCACGAGACGGTGCTCCGCTCCATCGAGCTCATCGCGGCGGAGGTCGCGCCCGAACTCCTCGACTGGGCGCCCGCCCTGCCCGTGCCCGCGAACCACTGAAAGGACTGTCCATGCCCACCGACGTCATCGATCAGCTCGTCGGCATCGCCCCAGGCGACGCCCTCGACACCCTCCGCGACCAGCGGCCGAACGCGCGCGCCAACGCGCAGGCCAGCTACGACGCTCTCTTCCACTCCGACGAACGGGAGGAGGTCAGCCAGCGCGAGCGGCTCGCCGTCGCGTTCTGGACCGTCGCGCTCTCGCAGTCGCCGACAGCCTCGCACTACCGCGACCTTCTCGCTGCCGAGGATGCCGGGCTCCTCGCCGCTCTGCAGGCCGCTCTGCCCGGGGCCGTCACGGAGGGACCGTACGGCGAATACCCGGCAGGACCGCTGACCGTCGAGAACGTCGCCGGCCTCATCTGGACCCCCGACGCCACCCTGACCGCGGAAGCCGGCGCACGTCTCGCCGCCGCACTCTCCCACACGCACCTCCTCGTCTACCGCCCGCGTGACTCGTCGGCCGACGCCCTGCAGGCGCTGCTCGACGCCGGCTGGTCCACCACCGGCATCGTCACCCTGTCTCAGCTCGTCGCATTCCTCAGCTTCCAGCTCCGCGTCGTCGCGGGGCTCACCGTCCTGAAAGGAGAGCTCGCATGAGCGACACTGTCATCCAGCACGACTTCGTAGCACCCAACGCCTTCACCCAGGCCGAACTCGGCTGGGAGGCGTGGCTGGAGCCGTTGCCTCTCGACGAGCTGACCGACCGCCACTACGAGGGCCTGGTCGACAAGGGGCGCGCGAACAGCCCGTACTTCCGACTCCTCGTCCGCGACCCAGACATCCTCGGCGCCCGCACGCGAACCGACAACGACATCTTCTACAACGAGAAGGGCGGCCTCACCCGCGCGCTCCGCGAACTCTCGGCCGCCAGTGCATCCCGGACGAATGGATGCATCTTCTGCGCGTCTGTCCACTCCCGCTTCGCCACGCACAAGTCCAAGCGACCGGACGACGTGCAGCGTCTGCTCGACGAAGGCCCGGCCGGGCGGCAAGACGACCCGCAGTGGCGCGCCGTCATCGACGCCTCCGTCGCCCTCACCGTGATCCCCAGCGCGTTCGGCGCGGAGAACGTGCGGCAGCTGAGGGAGTCCGGGCTCGACGACCTGGCGATCATCGACGCGATCAACGGCGCGGCATTCTTCAACTGGGCGAACCGGCTGATGCTGTCCCTTGGGGAGCCGACGCCGGCGGCGAGCTGAGTCCGGGCGATCCAGGGCGCTGTGGACGGAACGCCCGGAGGATCGAGGATGCTGGTGTCACGGCACAGTTGAGCCTAGGAATTCGGCGACCCATCGGCCGCTGCGCTTCGTCGTCCGCTCCTGGGTTTCGTAGTCGACGTGGACGATGCCGAATCGACGCGAGTACCCCCACGCCCACTCGAAGTTGTCCATCAACGACCAGATGAAGTAGCCGCGGAGAGGCAGTCCCTGTCGCACCGCGTCGCGAGCGGCTTCGAAGTGCTTCTCGAGATAGTCGGTGCGCTCCGGGTCGTCGATCGCTCCGTCCGCATCCACGTGGTCTTCGTATGCTGCACCGTTCTCGGTGATGTAGAGGGGAAGCTCCGGCGCCAGCTCGTTCGCCATCCGCAGCACGTCGGTCATCCCGTCGGGGTGGATCTCCCATCCCATCTGCGTGACAGGAGCGCCTGTTCTGGTGAAGCGCACGTGCTCGCTGCCCGGGTAGGCGCTCGGCGCGTCATCCGATACGCTGTCGGCGGCCACCGTGTGGCGGCTGTAGTAGTTGATCCCGAGGAAGTCGATCGGCGCCGAGATCAGCCGCAGGTCGTCGTCAGGGGCGTGCTCGGCGAACCAGGAGGACTGCCCGAGGTCGTCGAGGACGTCTGCTGGATATACGCCGCGCAATACGGGATCGAGGAAGAGCCTGTTGCTCAGCCCGTCGATGCGCCGCGCGGCGTCGCGGTCGGCGTCCGAATCCGACGCCGGCCTGACCGAGTACAGGTTGAGGGTCGTCCCGACCCGCGCTTCGGGCCGGCTCGAACGGAGGACGTCGAGCGCGAGACCGTGGCCGAGCAGGAGATGGTGGGCGGCGTGTGCCGACCGGGCACCGAGAGTGCGGCCGGGGGCATGATGGCCGCTGGCATAGCCGAGGAACGAGGAGCACCACGGCTCGTTCAGCGTGATCCAGTCGGTGACGACGTCACCGAGGCCGTCCGCGACGTGTGCGGCGTAGTCGGCGAACCGCAGGGCGGTGTCGCGCTCCAGCCAGCCGCCGCGGTCCTCGAGCGCCTGCGGGAGATCCCAGTGGTACAGGGTCGCCCACGGGGTGATCCCGCGCTCGAGGAGTGACTCGGCCAGCCTCCGGTAGAAGTCGATCCCGGCCTGGTTCGGCGCACCGGTGCCGTCCGCCTGGATGCGGGACCATGCGATCGAGAACCGGTATGCGTCAAACCCGAGCTCGGCCATCAGGGCGACATCCTCCGGAGCGCGGTGGTAGTGATCGTCCGCCACGTCCCCTGTGCTGCCGTCGGCGATCGCGCCTGGCACACGGGTGAAGGTGTCCCAGATGCTGGGCCCGCGTCCGTCTTCGCTGGTCGCTCCCTCGATCTGGTACGCGGCGGTGGCGGTGCCGACGACGAAGTCGTGCGGAAGTTCTGTGCGCTGCATCGTCACTGCTCCTTCGAAGGGGCGAGCCAGTCGCCGTCGCCGTTCTCATGGATCGAGATGAGGATGTTGTCGCGCTTGATCCCCAGCGCCGCGAGCCTGTCCACGATCAACGACGCCCCGCGCTGCTTGGTCTCGGGCGTGTAGCCGTTGTACGCCAGGATGTCGATGAAGACGATGTCGGTTCGGTCGGCGTCGGGGAAGGTGCGGCTGTAAAACAGGTCGCCCGGTTCGTGCAGCTGGAAGATCTGGAACAGGTCGTCGGCGGGCATACCCCATCCCTCGGCGAGGGAGGAATTGATGGCCTCGCTGAGCTGGAGGCGTAGGTCGGCGAGCTGTGCGTGCATGTCGATTCGGACGAGTGGCATGTGAACCTCTTCTTCGAGTTGGTCGAGTGGGTGGTGGTGAGTGTCGTGCTCAGCGCGCGGGGCGCGCGTCGAGCCAGTTGTCCGGTGAGGGGACGAGGCCTTCGAGTTCGTTCCAGAACGCGTCGGGCAGATCGAGTGCAGCCGCGTCGAGCGTGGACGGGATGCGCGTCGGCCGGCTGATTCCGACGATGGTGCTGGCGATCCGCTCGTCGCGGGTCGAGAACCGGATGGCGGCTGCGGCCAGGGACGTGCCCCACACGCGGCAGACCTCCCGCATCCGTGCGATGAAGTGCAGGGTGTCGGCGCTGGCGGGCCGATAACCGTAGTTCGTGGCGCGTCCGCTCTCATCGGCGAGGATGCCCCCGCCGAGGACCGCGGCGTTGACGATCCCGACTCCGAGCTCGACCGCGCGTTCCAGGAGGGGGCCGGCGCTCCGATCGACCAGCGTCCAGCGGTTGTGCACGAGCAGAACGTCGAACACTCCGAGGTCGAGGTAGCGACGCATCTCGTGCACGTCGCCCCCGGCGAGACCGATGTGCCCCACCTCTCCTCGGGCTTTGGCGTCGACAAGCGCATCGACGGCACCGCCCGGAGCGGTCATTGCGGCGAACTCGTGGAACTCGGGGTCGTGCAGGTGCACGAGGGGCAGAGGAGAGATGCCGAGCCGCTCGGAGCTCTCGGCGAGGGAGCGGCGAACCCGCTCGCCGCTGTAGTCGCCGTCGCGTGCATCCACCTTGGTGATCACGGTCACGTCTGCGGGGAGTCCGCCGAACCGGGTGATCGCCTTGCCGATGCGCTCCTCGCTCCGGCCGTCGGAGTAGCCGTTCGAGGTGTCGATCGTACGAATGCCGCTGCGGAGAACCTCACCGACCAGGGCGATGGCGTCGGTCTCGGCTACCTCGTGCCCGAAGTTCTCCGGCATGCTGCCCAGAGGCGCCCCGCCCAGCGTGATCCGGCTCACGGCGATGCCCGTCCCGCCCAGCGGCCGCAGCGCCGACGCGCCCGTCATGCGGGCGCGATGACGAACTGCAGGCCGTCGTCGTCGGCATGGACGTCGCGACCGAGCGCTGTGCCGACGACCGCGCCTGGAGCGCTCGCAGCAGCGGACGCGCCGAACTCGACGGCGAAGAATCCGGGAGCGTCGAGCTGCGGGGCGCGCTCGGTCTTGTCGGCCAGGTCGTAGGTGAACACTTCGAGCGACGAGTCGCCAGCGCGGAGGAAGTTGATCTCGAACCCGCGGTCGTCGCTGGGCTGGTGGATGCCGGACATCAGCACGAAGCCGAGCCGTGCGTAGTGCGCGGTGGTCGCGTCGAGGTCGGCGACCGTCTCGGCGATGTGATCGAACCGAGGGCGGTCGGGCTCGCCGAGCGCCCAGTCCTGGTCGACGGCGTCACGGTCGTACACCTCGTGGTATTGCAGCGGTCCCTCGACCAGCTCGAGAAGCGTGCCGTCCGGGTCGTAGAAGAACGTGATCCGTACCCCGCCCTCCGCGTGGATCGGCTCGAGATGAAACGGCACCTCCGCCTCGTGCAGTGCGGTGACGCGGGCATCCAGGTCTCCGACCTTGAAGCCGACATGCCGGAAGCCCCGCTGGAGGTCGTCCCCGACCCAGGTCGACTCCGCTGCGGCATCGAGACGGGTGAGAAGAAGTCGTGCCGTGACGAGGTCGAGCTCTGCCCGATCGTCTGATGACGCGATGACGACGGCGTCGAGATGACGCTGGTAGAACTCCACGGATCGTGCGATATCGCGCACATTCAGGAGGACGGATTCGATGGCCAACGGAAGGGTCCTTTCTACGTTGAAGCGGCGCCCTGTGGGCGAGCGTGGTCACACTAGTCAACTATCTCAACGTATGCAACTAAGTCGGTTGGCATAGGAAAAGACGCAACAGCAGCCACCATAGCGGGATAAGTGCGAGTTAGTGACAAAAAGTTTTTAACTCTTGCCTCCGCTGGCCGCCCTGTGTAGGCTCGCCCCGAAACGAGCGTCGCTGCGCCTCACCGGCCCGACCTCGTTCGACTTTCAGCACAACGAGGTGGAGGAATCACAATGATGCGTAAGCGGTTCTTGGCCGCAGCGGCAGTGGCTGCGGCCGCCGCCCTGGCCATCACAGGCTGCACCGGCACATCCGGTGACGAGGGCTCTGACGTCAAGCCGGCGACATCCGGCACGGTCACCTGGTGGGGATGGACGCCGGACACTCCGGTCGCAGACAGCTACATCAAAGAGTTCAACAAGCAGTATCCGAACATCACGGTCACGTACAAGAACTTCGAGAACGTCGACTACCGCAACACGATCACTCCGGCGCTCGACTCCGGCAAAGGCCCGGATGTCTTCGACCTCTCGCCCGCCGGCGGTTCGCCGGACACCTGGGGGCCGTACGCGCTCGACCTCACGTCGCTCGCGAAGGACACGCTCGGTGCCGACTGGAAGGACAAGATCGGCGGCAACTACGTCACGCAGCTCACGAGCAGCGACGGAAGGTTCGTGTCCCTCCCGCTCGGCGGGATGTCGGCGGGCTTCCTCTGGTACAACAAGGACATTCTCGATAAGGCCGGCGCGACGGTCCCCACCGACTACACGTCGTGGGTGGACACCTGCAAGAAGGTCACCGCGATCGGCAAGACCTGTTTCACGATGGGCGCCGGCGGCAAGGACACCTTCCCCACGGATATGTACCACTCGATCGCGAACACCGTCGATCCTGACTTCTTCATCAAAGCGGCGACGGGGAAGGCGAAGTGGAACGGTGCAGAGGGCGTGAAGGTTCTTGAGATCATCAAGAAGATGAAGGCCGACGGCATCATCGCCTCCAACGCCCTCGATGGGCCGCAGTATCCCCTCGCTAACAACGAGTTCATGAAGGGAGACGCTGCGATGGTGCAGATGGGCTTCTGGTACACGCAGTACGCAGGCGCCGAATCCTGCAAGGCCTCGATGGAGGCTGCGGGCGTTACGAATCCGACGTGCTTCGTCCAGCTTCCCGCAGCGTTCCCCGACGTCGCAGGTGACGGTCACAAATCCACGTTCTTCGGAGAGGCCGACTACGGCCTGGCGATCAACTCGGGCTCGAAGAACATCGGAGCCGCGAAGACGTTCGTCTCGTGGATGACGATGAAGAATGAGGGACAGCAGAACGTGGCGAACGCCCTCGACCTGCTGCCCGCGCTGAAGGGCGTCACTCCGGACTGGTCGAACATCAGCCTCGTCAACGATGCGGTGCAGCGCCCGGCGATCGAGACCCTCATCAAGGACAGCGCCGACACCACTGAATCGCGGCAGTGGCAGACCACCGAGAAGACGCTCGACGCGATCGTGGTCGCCATCCAGCAGGTGCTCGACCCCTCGGTGAACAAGTCGATCCAGAGCATCGCGGACGACCAGCAGGCGTCGTCCGTGGCCAGCAAGGTCGGCACGAAGTAGCCCTCAACCAAGAAACGGATCGACGTACTGATCATGATCGACACGGATCGCATCGTCGGATCCGACCGAACGGCACGTCCGGTGCAGCGAGACGGGCGCCCCCAGCGGCGCGCCCGTCTCCTGCCAGGAGGCCTCCGCTGGATCCTCCCCGGATTCGCCATCTCGGTCGGTCTGATCTACTACAGCATCGTCTACTCGGGATACCTCTCGTTCTTCGACTGGCCGGGCGGCAGGGCGCTGATGACGCCCGTCGGATTCCAGAACTACCTGACCGCCCTCCAGGACCCTGTGCTCTGGACCGCTCTGCGCAACACGCTGATCTACTTCGTCGTCGTGTTCGTCGTGCAGGTGGCGGGCGGCACCCTGTTCGCTGCGGCAATGCATTCCAAGGTGCGCCTGGCGAACCTCTACAAGGTGCTCGTCGTGATCCCTGTGGTGGTCGCACCGGCGACGCTCGCCCCTGCGCAGATCCAGGTGTGGCAGAGCGACGGCACCGTCAACCGCATCCTGGGGTTCTTCGGCCTCTCGTCACTCGAACAGTCGTGGATCGGGCAGTCGACGACATCACTGCTCGTGGTGACGCTCGTCGGATGCTGGGGCGCCATCGGGTACGGCTTCATCCTCATCTATGCCGGGATGTCGCAGATCGACCCCGAACTGATCGAGGCAGGGAGGCTGGACGGAGCAGGCAACTTCCGGGTGCTGTTCTCGGTCGTCCTCCCCAGCCTGCGGCCGATCATCGTGTCGCTCGCGATCCTCAACTTCATCACCGCGCTCAAACTCTTCGACAACCCGTGGCTGATCACGCAGGGCGGTCCGGCGCACTCGTCCGAGTTCCTCGGCACGATGATCTACGGGGAGACGGCCAGCACCGACCGCAACCTCGGCTACGCGTCGGCATTGTCGATCCTCGTCCTCGTGGTCGCCGTCGCGGTGTCCATCTTCATGCAGCTTCGGGGGCGCGAGCGCGTCGCCCGTGCTCGCGGCCGCCGTAAGGAGCTCGCAGATGTTTGAAACCAGGTCGCGCCGAGCGCGCATCATCCTGCAGCTCGTGCTGACGATCGCCGTGATCCCGTTCGTCATCCCGCTCATCGCCATGCTGCAGACGAGCTTCGAGGGGGCGGGCTGGGGGAACTACCTCGCTGTGGTGCAGGTGCCAGGCTTCCCGAAGTTCTTCGTCAACACCATCATCATCGCGGCCGCATCGATCGTCATCGTGTACCTTGCGACTCTCATGGCCGCGTTCGGGTTCTCGAAGCTGCGCGTGCGCGGCAAGGAGGTCTTCTTCTGGCTGATGATGGCAGCGCTGACCCTTCCAGAGGTGGTGCTCATCGCACCGCTGTACACGACGGCGGTGAAGCTCGGGCTGCTCGGAACATACTGGTCGGTGATCCTGCCGATCGCGGCGTTGCAGATCCCCTTCACAGTGCTCATCGCGCGAGGGTATGTCGATGGAATCCCTGATGCGGTGTTCGAGGCCGCACGCATCGACGGGGCGAACACCTGGCGGGTGTTCTGGTCGATCCTCGTGCCACTGTCCCGCCCCATCGCGGTGGCTCTGATGGTCCTCGTTCTCATCTACGCGTGGAACTCGTACCTGCTGCCCAAAGTGTTCCTCATCGACGACGGCATGGGTGTCGTGACACAGCTCCCGGAATTCTTCCGCAGACAATACAACGACGACACACCGAAGATCCTCGCTGCATCCGTGATCACTGCGATCCCCACGATCATCGCCTACATCGCCCTGCAGCGGCAGTTCGAACGTGGGATGGCCGCGGGCGCAATCAAATGATGCGGGAGTCGTTGCAGGACCCGTCGATCGGGCAGACTGCTGTGAGATTCGTACGACGCGTGGAGGGGAGAGCCGGTGACTGATCAGGGCGCGTCGATCGGGCTGGTGACACGGCGCGATCACGACGGCGACCCCGTCGCCGAGGCGATCGTGCGCGCCATCGCCGGCCCCCTGGTCGCCGCAGGCATGCGCTTCGTCACCCGGTCCGTCACGGATGAGGAGTCGGAGCTGCGCGCGTACCGGCTGTGGGCCAGGGTAGGGGGCATCGCGGGCGTCATCCTGCTGGGCGCGGTCGACCGGGATGCCCGAATCGAGCTCCTGCGCCAGATCGACATGCCGTTCGTCGCCCTTGCGCCGGCATCCGTCGACGTGGACTATCCCGCCGTGACGGTCGACGGCACGGCCGCTTCCACCGCGTTGACGGCATTTCTCCGTTCGCGCCCGGCCGCGAGGTGGGTCTATGTCACTGCGCTCCCGGCGCCGGAGCCGTTCGGCCTGGACGGGGACGAGAGCGACCACGCGATCGAGATCGTGCACACCGACGACGTCGCGGGCGAAGCGGTGTCGATCGGCGCGAGCGCGTCCAGCCCGATCGCGCTGATCGTGGACGACGACCACGACGCGGTCGCCGTGCTCGGTGGCCTCGAGGAGCGCGGGGTACGCGTGCCACAGGATGTCGCGCTCATCTGCTGGAGCGATTCGTTGGGATGCCAGAGCGCACGTCGCCCGATCACCGCGATCGACCGCCGGGGGCGCGAGATCGGAGCGCTTCTCGGTGCGGCGGCCATCGCCGCCATCCACAACGACGAGGCAGGCACCGTCGCCGCCCCCGAACCGGTCGTCGTCGTACGGGAGTCGACGTGACCCCGCCCCGGCGGCTCGGGCCGTCCTCCGCGAACACCAGGAGCGTCGTCCTCGACATGGTCCGCTCCGGCGGAACGGTCACCCGCACCGACCTCGCCGAGCGTTCCGGGCTGACCCCCACCTCCATCGCGCGCATCGTCAAGTCGCTGATCGAGGACGGACTCGTCGTCGAAGTCGGATTCCTCGACTCCACCGGGGGCAAGCGCAGCAGCCTCCTCGAGCTGAACACGGCGGGCCGCTTCGCGGTCGGACTGTCCCTCGACGCTGGCCGACTCACCTACGTCGTCACCGATCTGGCCGGCACCGTGATCGGACGTCTCGTGTCCCCAGGGATCGAGGAGGGCGCACCCAAGGAAGACGTCGTCCGCATCGCGCGCGAACTCGGCCAGCTGCTCGTTCAACTCGACATCCCGCTCGAGTCGGTGCTCGGACTGGGCGTCGCAGGCGCCGGACTCGACCTCGGCGCCGGCGCAGAGCGCCTCTCGCTGACGGCGACGGAGTGGGAGTCGTTCGCGCTCAGCAAGGCGCTCGAACCCAAGATCGGCCTCCCCGTCGTGCGCGACAACGATGCCGCCTGTGCGGCGCTCGGACAATATTGGGCAGGTCGGGTCCCCGCAACGCAGGACTTCGCCACGCTGTACCTGTCCAATGGGTTCGGTCTCGGACTGATGGTCGGCGGAAGGGTCGCTCGCGGCGCCTCCTCCAACGTCGGCGAGATCGGCCACATGATCATCGACATCGACGGGCCGCAATGCTGGTGCGGGGCGCGCGGCTGTCTGGAGATGCTGGCGGCGCCCCGTGCCGTCGTCGCCGCCGCCCTGACCGACGACGACCTCGCTGTTCAGCTCGGGCTGTCGCGCGACCCTCAGCGGTTCCGTGCCGACTTCGAGGCCATCGCACGCGCGGCAGCACGGGGGGAGCCGCGCTGTTGTGCGCTCATCCAGCGTTCGGCGCTCTACGTGGCCGCGGCCATGCTCTCGATCGTCAATGTGCTCGACCTCGATCGCATCGTTCTTGCCGGCCCAGGATTCGCCGATGCAGGCGCGATCTACGTGCGCGAGATCCGGGACTATGCAGCCAGATTCGCGAGGACCAGAGCCATCCACCCGGTCGTCATCGAGTTGGCCGACCCAGGGCTGGATGCAGCAGCAGGCGGGGCGGCGACCCTCGCCCTCCAGCACGCGCTCACGCCCCATGCCGCCGTTGTCCCGTAGTTCCACGCGGGAGTACCGTGAGACTGCTCTGGCTCACGTTCGCTGACTGTTGGGAGCGCTGGTGGCTTCGAAAGACGGTATCGATGGGGTGTCGACATCCCATGTGATCAAACCACTGACGCCCGAGACCTTCTCGGCGTGGCTGGCGCTCGCCCAGAAGCACAACGGGGTGTGGGGTGGATGCTACTGCTCGTGGTTCCACGGCGACACCGAGCAGACGGTGAAGAGCGCGTACGACGGGCCGACCTTCAAGCGGCGTCTCGTGGAGGAGGGGGTCGCGCACGCCGCGCTCGTCTTCGACGGCGACGACGCGATCGCGTGGTGCGAGTACGGTAGCCCGGCCGAACTGCCGCACATCTACCACCGCAAGGAGTACGACGCCGGCGAGACCTCGCCGGCGCCGTGGCGGATCACCTGCTTCTTCGTCGACCGCGACCACCGGCGGTCCGGGGTGGCACGGGAGGCCCTGGATGGCGCGCTCGACCTGATCGCGCTGGCGGGCGGTGGTGAGGTCGTCTCCTTCCCCAACGAACTCGTGCCGGGCAAGAGGACGTCGTCCTCGTTCCTCCACAACGGCACCCGCGCCATGTTCGAGAAGGCCGGATTCACGTTCGAGCGACACATCGGCAAGAGCAAGACCGTGATGCGCAGGACAATCCTTCCGAATCTCGGGTAGCACTGCCACGTGACCGTAGGATTGTCCAGGTGATGCGTGGGAACGCATATTCTCCGCAGTCGTCGACTCCCATAGGGTCCTGGTTATGTCCGATCTGCAGGCTTCGTTCCCCCTTCCGCCCGTTCCAGATTCTCAGCGTGCACTCGCGGTCGCAGCGTGGGGTGAACCCGTCGAACTCCGCACGTACGAGCCGGGTGAACCCGGTCGTCTGCCGGCCTTTCTGGAATCCCGTGTGTACCAGGGGTCTTCCGGCCGGGTGTACCCCCTGCCGTTCATCGAGTCCGTCAGCCACGATGCGACGATGCGCACCTGGCAGGCTGTCCATCTGGAGAACGAGTACCTCCGCCTGGTGATCCTTCCGGAGCTCGGCGGGCGCGTCCACATCGCCGTGGACAAGACGACGGGGCAGGACTTCTTCTACCGCAATGACGTCATCAAGCCGGCACTGGTCGGACTCGCCGGGCCGTGGATCTCCGGCGGCATCGAGTTCAACTGGCCGCAGCACCACAGGCCAGCGACCTTCCTGCCGATGGACTGGACGATCGAACGGGAGGACGACGGCTCCGTCACCGTCTGGTGCTCCGACCACGACCCGTTCGCGCGGATGAAGGGGATGCACGGCATCCGGCTGCGCCCGGGGAGTGCGGTGCTCGAAGCGCGGGTTCGGCTGTTCAACCGGACGGACACCACCCAGACCTTCCTGTGGTGGGCGAACGTGGCGGTGCGCGTGCACGACGAGTATCAGTCGTTCTTCCCGTCCGACGTCCACGTGGTGGCCGATCACGCCAAGCGCGCAGCGACCGCGTTTCCCGCGGCCGACCGCCCGTACTACGGGATCGACTACGCGGCCCGAGCCGACCCGTCCGATCCGGCGTTCGTCGCCGACGACGCCGACCGGCTCGACTGGTACCGCAACATCCCGGTGCCGACGTCGTACATGTGCGTCGCGAGCGAGGACGACTTCTTCGGAGGCTATGACCACTCGACAGCACTCGGCTTCGCCCACGTCGCCGACCACCACATCGCGCCGGGCAAGAAGCAGTGGACCTGGGGCAACGCGCCCTTCGGCTGGGCCTGGGATGCGAACCTCAGCGACGACCGCAGCGCATACGTCGAGCTGATGGCCGGGGTGTACACCGACAACCAGCCCGACTTCGCCTACCTGGCTCCTGGCGAGACCAAGACGTTCAGCCAATTCTGGTTCCCGTATCACGGCATCGGTCCGTTGAGTCAGGCGTCCACCGACCTCGCCATCAGCATCGCGGAGGACGACAGCGATCAGGCCGTCACGGACGGCCGCGGCCGCGTCGTGACCGTGGGGCTCGCCGCGACACGCGTCTACGACGAGCTCGACCTCCGGCTGCTCGACGCGGACGATGCCGTGGTGTGGGAGCAGCGCTGCGCGGTCGCGCCAGGGCGGCCCGTCGTCGCGCGCGTGACCGTAGCGGCAGCGGGAGACCTGGATGTGGTCGCCGTGGAAGACGGTGTCGAACTGCTTCGCGCGACGACCCGGTTCCGCGACGCCGCCGCAGACGGGTTCGAGGTCGCCACCGAACCGCCCGCCCCGTCGGACATCGAGTCCGTCGACGAGCTGTACCTCACCGGCGTGCACCTGGCCCAGTACCGGCACGCTACCCGGTCCCCGGAGCCGTACTGGCGTGAAGCGCTACGGCGAGACCCCGGCGACTCCCGCACGCACATCGCCCTGGCTTCCGCCGACCTCGGCTCCGGCCGGATGACCTCTGCCGAGGAGCACCTGCGCGAAGCGCTCCGCCGGCAGACCCGACGCAATCCGAACCCCGCCGACGGCGAGGCGTCGTACCTCCTCGGCGTGGTGCTGCAGGAGACCGGCCGCGACACCGAAGCGGACGACGCGTTCGCGAAGGCGGCCTGGTCGCACGCGTGGCGCGCGGCGTCCTCGCTCGCTCGCGCGCGCATCGCCGCTCGAGCCGGGCGCTGGGTGGACGCGCTCGAACAGGCCGAGCTCGCCGCGCACTTCGATCCCGATCAGCTCCAGGCGGCAGCCGTGTGTGTGATCGCGCTGCGGAAGCTGGGCCGTGATGCCGATGCGCTCCAGGTCCTGGATACTGCCCGTGCGCTCGACGGACTGGACGCGTGGCTGAACGACCTCGCGGCGGCGCACGTGTCCGGGGATGCCGGCACCCTTCGAGACGTCGCAGGGGAGTATCGCTCCCTCGGCTTGACCGTGGAGGCGTTGCGCGTGCTCGACACGGCCGCTCAGGTCGCCGTCGACCGCCCCATCCCTGGCGCTGGCGACCCGCTCGCCCTCATTCACTATGCGCGAGCGGAGCTCCTCGAGGAGC